>Ga0207695_10000098_pt1 | contig 261213 bp, 204 predicted proteins | sample KBSC54metaG_FD_184354 | JGI IMG/M metagenome (GOLD analysis project Ga0207695, IMG submission 184354) | Corn rhizosphere microbial communities from Kellogg Biological Station, Michigan, USA - KBS C5-4 metaG (SPAdes) (version 2) | ecosystem: Host-associated > Plants > Roots > Rhizosphere >...
CAGCAGGAGAGCTCCGGCCGCAAGCCCGAGCACGCAGAGGACGAGGACCGCTATGAACACCGCCTGCCTTCCTCTCGCAGAATCATTCGGGCAACATGCTGCCCGCTGAGGGAAACCATGGGCATCCCGCCGCCCGGGTTAACGCTGCCACCTACGAAGAAGAGGTTTGTGCAATCGCTGCTGCGCTTGGGCGCCTTGAACGCGAAGTTCTTGCGGCGATCGCATACGACGCCATAGATAGAGCCGCGATTTGAGTTGTAGCGCTTCTGAATGTCGAAGGGCGTCCAGAAGTCTTCGACGATAATGTGTTTGCGCAGGTTGGTGAGCCCCATGCGCTCCAGCTTGGTGAAGCAGAGTTCTTTGAGGGCCACGCAGTCTTCGTAGGTATACGGATTTTTGTCGTTGATATAGGGGATGTGGGGCAGGATCTTGATGTTGTCGCAGCCGGGAGGCGCCTGAGAGGGATCGGTGCGGGTCGGCGCAACTAGATAGATTGTGGGATCGTCGGGGAGTTTCTTGTCGTGGAAGACGCGGTCGAAATGCTGGTCCTGATGGCGCGAATAGAAGAAATTGTGATGAGCCAGTTGCGGGTAGATGCGATCGAGACCCAGGTGCACCACGATGCCGGAGCAGGCGGGCTCGAAGCGCTGAAGCTTCTTGAGTTCGCGCGGGGTTTGCTGAAGGAGATGTTCTGCTGCCGGGATGACTTCCATATTCGAGATCACGTAGTCGGCGTTGAGGCTGCGCTGCTGGCCGCTGCGGTCGCGGAGCGTGATGCCGGTGGCTCGAGTTCCAGTGCGCTCGATTCGCGTAACCTCGGTGCCGAGGCAGACGTGAACGCCTAGCTCAGCGAGACGGCGCTCGAAGGCTCTGGCCAGTTCGTACATGCCGCCCTGAACGTACCAGAGGCCGAACTGAAGCTGGATGTTGGGCATCAGGTTCATGAAAGCTGGCGAATCGTTCGCCGAGGAGCCGACATATTTGATGAAGTAGGCAAGGATGTCGCGGAGATACGGATTGCGAACGCGTTTGTTGATGGCTCCCGACATGGAGTTGGCCCAATCCATGTCGCGGCCGTCGCGCATGCCGTAGAAGCGAATCAGCTCCCAGAAGCCATCGAGACCCTCGCGGAGATACCCGCGCTCGACGACCTGATACTGCAGGCGCGCGTAGTCCAGGAAGCGGGAATAGTCCCCGAACGCCACATCGCCGCCGTCAAGCTTGGCGAGCTCGGAGCGCATGTTCTCCGTCCGCTCCCACAGGTCAATGACGGTGCCGTCCTCGAAAAAGTTACGCCATTGAGGGTCGACACGGCGAATCGCGATATAGTCCTCAAGGCTTCGCCCATCGCTCTCAAATAAGGGGTGGAATACCTGCGGCAGCGTGAAGATGGAAGGACCGAGGTCGAATCGAAAGCCCTGCGTCTCGAGCAAATTGAGTTTGCCGCCGAGACGATCATTTTTCTCGAACACGGTAACTCTGAAGCCCTCTTTCGCGAGCATGATGGCGGCAGACATTCCGCCCAAACCGGCACCGATGATGACTGCGGTAGGAGACTCCTTCTTCACGGCCGCACCAGCTCAATGGGAAGAGAAAGAGGGGACGAGGACATGCTGAAAGTGCAGTCTTCGAAATGCGGCGGTCCCATTCTATGACGCGGGTTATTGGAGGCGCCGACCGGCTCCTTGGGTATTCCGAGAAGGCCGGAGTCGAGCTTGCCGTTATCGTTTTCATCGAGATAGACACTGGCGGCATAGCGGCCAGGAGGGAGGTCGCCTACGTCAATGGTTTCGATCGGACTGTGGCCGACAGGGTTGGAGAACCCATGCACGACGGCTTTCGTTTTATTTTGAGGAAAGCCACGCGGAGAGTTGAACAGAAGGTATGCCACCCGGCCATGGGCGCCGGCGGGAAGCCGGACCTGGAGCAATAGATGTGCAGCCTGCGCATGCACTGCGGACGAGGCGAGTATGCCGGCGAGGGCAGTGAGATGCATCGAGCGCCGGAGTGCAGCGAGCCATCCATGAGGGCGATGCAGAAGTTCGATCAGGGTGTTGAGACCGTCGTATTTTCTTTGAGTAAGCGGGAACCAGTTGATCTCGGGTTTTGAAGAGCGATTTTCCATCACGGTTTTGATCCTGCTGAACGCATGCAGTCCGTGCGCGCCGTGATAGCGGCCATAGCCGCTGGCGGCATTTCCACCGAAGGCCGCACTAGGGTTTGCGATGTTGCGAATGACATCGTTGATAGCGCAGCTTCCTGCATTGAGGGATCGAGCGATGCGACGGCCTCGACCCAGGTCGCGTGTCCACACACTGGCGCCAAGAGCAAACGGACTTGCGCTGGCCAGAGCGATCGCTTCCTGCTCCAATTCAAACGGCTGCACGCAGAGCACGGGCCCGAAGGCTTCCTCACGCATCAGACGAGCTTGCGCAGGAACGTTGCTGAGAATGATGGGACCTCCGGCTGTCGCAGAGGCACCGGTCTCCAACCGAGCTCCGCAGCTTAGTGCGTCCTGCACCTGGGCTTGCAGAACCTTGCGGAGAGTATCAGACGGGATCTCGCCGAGGTCCTTTTCGTGGCCTCCGCCAACACGCAAGTCTGCGGTGCGAAGGACCAGGGCATCTACGAACTTCTCGAAAAGTGGTTGTTCGACGAAGAGCCGCTTGACGCCGACACAAACCTGACCCGCATTGCAAAAGGCGCCGTACAAAATGCCTTCTACAGTGCGATCGAAATCGCAGTCCGCAAAGACCATCGCCGGATCGCTCCCACCGAGCTCGAGCAGAGTAGGAATGCCGAGAGCGGCAGCACGGGCGGCGACCGCCTTGCCGCTTGAAGAGCTGCCGGTGAAAAAGACAAAGTCGGGCCGGGCCTCGATGAGCCGGCCTGCCTCGTCTGGTTCGGCACAAACAACTTGAAGCAGGTCGGACGGCAATGAAGCCTTGTTCGCGATTTCCTGTATCATCTCCGCGACGGCCGGAGTTCTTTCGGAAACTTTCAAAATGACTGCGTTGCCGGCATAGAGAGCGGTTATCGCGGGTACCAGACAAAGCTGCAGGGGGTAGTTTGCCGGACCAAATACGAGGGCGGTCCCGTGCGGTTCAAAGCGCTCAGAGAATCGGCAACGCGCGAAAAATAACAGGCTTCGTCCTATACGGCGCGAGCGCAGTATCTGTCCAGCATGCCGCTCGTAGAAGCGGGTCATTTCGAGCGTAACCAGTAGGTCGCCACCGAGCGCATCGAGCGCAGGTTTGCCCGTGTCGGAGACGATCGCATCGACAAGCGGTTCGCGGTCGGCAACAATCTGCTTGCGCAAGCGCCTGAGCGCATGCACACGATTTTTCATCCCTTTTGAAGCCCACTCTCTTTGTGCGACGCGCGCACGCGCGACTCGCTCGCAAGCGGATAGAACGGTCATGCGGGTTCCAGGCTTAAGGCTTCGAATGGCTTCGGCGAGGCGTACGGAATACGGTACTGCGAGCATATGAGGTTTGATGAGATACGCGCGGACTCAAAGATCGTTGGCAGGCCGCTACCGGGGTGCGTTCCTCCGCCAACCAGGTAACAATGATCGAATTCCTCGAATTTGTTGTGAGGGCGCATGAAGAGCATCTGGCTCCAATTGTGGCCCATGTTGAAGGTTGCTCCCTGATAAACCGAGAACTTTTTCTCCCAATCCTCCGGTGTAACGATCAACTCTTCGCGAATATGCTCTTCGATGTCGGTGTAGCAGGTTCGCTCCGCGAGGGTGCGCAGAATCCGCTCGCGATAGCGTGGAGCTTCCTGCGACCAGTCGATCTTGCTGAAGTTGTTTGGGACGGGAACTAGGATGTACAGCGCTGAGTGGCCTTCAGGCGCAGTGCCTGGATCATTGACCACCGAGTTACGCACGTAGACAGAAATATCTTCGGAGGTTTTTTTGCGGTGCGAGATATCTTCAAGATTGCCCTTGTAGTCTCTCGCGAAGACGATCGTGTGATGGTCAGCTTCGGGATAGGTGCGATCGAGCCCGATGTACATCATGAATGTGGAGCAGGACCAGTTCTTTTTGCGCACCGTCTCCGGTTTGTATCTACGCAGTTGAGCAGGATCGAAGAGCGTTGAGATGGCATGACCGAAGTCGGCATTGACCACCACGTCGTCGCAGTCGATTCGTTCACCGCTGGCAAGCTCGACGCCCACACAGCGACGGCCGGACGTAAGTACTCTTCGCACCGGTTGTGAAGTGTGGATCTTGGCGCCACTTTCCTGGGCGGCTTGAGCCATAGCATGACTGATTCTGCAGAGACCGCCCTGAACGTGATAGACACCGTGCGCGTGCTCAGTGTACGGAATCATGGTGAAGAGTCCGGGGCAATCCCACGGCGACATGCCGAGATACTTGGATTGGAAGGTGAAGGCCAGCCGGAGCTCCTCGGCGTGAAAATAAGACGAGAGCACATTATGCAGGGAGCGTCCCGGAGCGATATGAGGCAGCGCAGCGAGAAGCGTGGGGCTGAAAAGACTCAATGGACTTCCGTATGCCTTTTGCAGGCAAGGATAAAGCTTGCGGAACCTGACGCTCTCGCGATCCAGGAAGCGATCGAGTCCATCGCCTTCGCCGGGAAAGACGCGTTCGATTTCGTCGCGCATCCGGACGGGGTCCGAGTACACGTGCATCGTTCGCTCCGCAAATTGAAGCTTGTACATCGGGTCAAGCGCTTTGCATTCGATGTAGTCGCTGAGTTTGCGGCCGGCTTCCTCGAATAGCTCGTCGAGGAGGAACTTCATCATCAGAAAAGTTGGACCGAGGTCAAAACGGTAGGCGCCAAGTTGAACTTCGGAGTTGCGTCCGCCGATAACGGGCTGCTTTTCGAATACCTCGACGTCAAATCCGCGATGCGCGAGGAGCATGGCGGCGGCCAGCCCTCCGGGACCAGCGCCAATCACTACTGTTTTCTTTCTTCGAATTGTCACCACTCTTTGGTTCTAAGTGGGAGGCTAAGGTTGCTTCCAGTGGTTCATTGGTTCAATGAACAAGAACCCGCTGGCTTTTCAGTGGACTGAAAACAGAGTGTTGCATTAGCCGTATTGTGTTATTTACGAGAGCAGTTTCAAGCGTGGGTTATAAGTCTCTCATCAGAGGACGAGCGTACTTACGGCAGCACGTAGCGCAAGTTCGCGTAGCCGGAAAAGGCATGGGCATCTTTCGGATTTCCCGGGCTCAGATACCAGGGCGCCCTCGTGATGTAGGAGCCTTGCGTGATGACCTGCACTGATCCATATCCGGGGCGCGTCCATAAGACCGTTCGTGTGGCAAGCGTTCCTTCCTGAATCGCGCGGTTGCTCGAGTTAGCGCTACCGCTGAATCCGTAGCCCACGAGAGTACCTGTGCTCGGGTCCACTGAGAATGATCGGCCGAAATAGGCACCGCTATAGGTAAGGGCAATGACATTGCTCTTGGTGGCGCGCCATTCCAACCCGGCGATTGTTGAACCCGAGTGGACCATTCGGGCCGCAAATGGCGAATTGATCGTGCCCGGTTGCGCGACCACGAAGGCCGGTCCGAGACCGCCGATGTACCGGCCGCCACCGTCGCTCCAAAACCCGGTTGCGATCATGTTCAGGTTCCTCGCCACCTCGATGTTTGCCGCGGCTGAGATTCCTCCACCCTCACGTGTGTCCTTTGTCGCCACCGAATTGGTGACCGATGCTGGAGTGAGAACGCCAACTGCAGTCAGCAGCCCCCCTGCCTCCAGGTGCCATGCCCGACCACCCCACGGTGCATCGAGCGACAGCTTCGCGATGATGTCAGGATGAACATTCGGTGTAGCTGTACCTCCGCCACCTCCGGAGCTTGAACCAAGATCGGCTTGTGTCGTGGAAAATAGCGATGGGAACGTCACACCGCCGCCACTGAACTGCTGCGGATTCTCAGCGGAAACTCCGAGGGCGAGGTTGTTCGTGAAGTGATAGACAGCGCGGATCTGAGTCTGGCGCGCATAGGTCAAGCCAACTTGATAGTTTGAGTCAAGGTGCAGCGTGTTGTAGATCTCAGAAAGAAATGGCGACACACCTACGCGGTTTGGCGTGAGCATCGACCAGCTTTGGCCGGCAAGTAGTTCCCACCGACCGCTCTTGAGATCAGTGAAATAGACGCGAAGGCGCAGCGAGTCAGAGTTGGTGCTGACATATCCATTCGGAGGAAGGTAGCCGTTGAAGTCGGCCTCCGCGTAGCCAAACACTTTCATGCGACCGAAGGTTTCGTCCGCGCGCAGGCTCAATCGCGAGCCTTGCGCGGTGAATCGCGTTTCTGTGAGTCCTCCAAGCACTGTGTTGCTGTAGGGAATTGCTGCGAACGAGGTACCGAGGCCACTGCCAACATCTGTGGAGCGATAGTATGAGGTGAAGTCGACCCAACCTCCGGGAGTCAGGCGTGCCTTTCCGAATCGAATCGACAGAGGCGTGTCTCCGGTTTCAGTTCCCTTCCCGGATTGGCCGGGATCCGGAGAGACAGCTGAAGGTGCGACTGCTTGATGCCCGGGTCTGGAGAAGCTCATCGATGCAGTGCGAAGAAGGGCCGCATCGTAGGCCGCTCCTTTCTCCTGATCGGTCGAGGGCGCGCCAGCCCGTCGCTGCGGAGCGGACGACTGACGCAGCTCATCGATTTCTGCTTGCTGACGTTCGAGCTGGCGCTGCTGACTCTGAAGAAGTTCAGCTTGTTCGCGGAGCAGCGCCTTCACTTCTTCGATAGCCGCAGAATCATGGTGAGATGATTCCGCGATTGTGCTCGCGGTGTCGTTAGGCGGATTGCACGATTTGCCGGTGGCTTGTGAAAGCAGTCTGGACTGCGCGGCTACGAATAGAAGAGACATAAACATAGCTGTCTTCTGCGCCATAAGCGTACCTTCCCAATGTTCCGATGATTTCAGAAAGAATTAGCTGCTCAGTTGAAGTTATCTTGATCGAGTAAATATAAGCCGAGAAAAAACAAAGCCGCGGCTTGTCGCCGCGGCCCTCCCTACTCTCGAGCAATCTACAGCGGTTCGCCGGTGGCAAGCCAATGAGCACATTCGGGACCCAGCTCGGCGAGCGCTTTGGCCTCGTACTCGGCTGACTCCGCCGGCGTCAGAGTTTCCTTCCAGCGGCCGTTTGTGCCCTTGTTGATGAAGGTCTTGACGCCTCCCTTCCAGACGATTCCGCCGAGAGGAACAATCTTCTCGCCGTTGTTCTTCATCCAGTCGAAGGTGCAGTGTTCGACGATCAGATCCCATTTGCTCTCGTCAATTGGAATGTCCAGGAAGGCCGCGATGCGACGCATTTCCTGGGGCATGTTGCGCTTCAATGTTTCGAAGTGCACCATGATGATGTTGGGCAGACTGCGGATTGCCCACCAGCTACGGACGTTTTCCCAGAACGACCAGTAGGGGAATCCATCTTTGGCCAGCCAGGTGTGCCAGTACTCGCGGATGTCGTCGGTCGGGGGTTCGAGTGGAGGGCCGACAAGACCGGGGGTCTTGTTCAACGCGTCGTACATAGCCTCATTGCCATTCAAGTGGTGGTTGTAGAGGCTCCACAGCACGTCGCGGCCGTCGCGGCCGATGTAGATGTACTTGGCCTTGGGCGAGTACACGAGGGCTTCGACGGGAAGATGAGTTTTGATGAAGCGGCGGTGCGTCTGGGCCTCGACGGCGGCCAGCTTTATCTCCTTGGGGGGAACGCGAAAGTCGATCCAGGGCGACATCGCCTGGGTGTCGATGTCGGTTTCGCCGTTGAACAGCATCTGCGAGATGATCTGTTGCATCCAGGTTGTTCCGGACTTCGCGTAGGTCGAGATGATGATGTCATCGTCTCTGAATTTGAAGCCATTCCAGAACGTGGAGTCGATGTGTTGGTTGTGCATCTCCTTCGTTTTTTCGGGCCATGCCACCGTCATACTCATGTTGAACCTCCCCTTCTTGCACTTACTTGCGCTTTCGTCCTACATCCTGTTGAAACGCGTTTCTACAATCAACTGAACGTCGTAACTGATTTTGCTGTTGCGGGAGAGGCTGGAAGATCGGCTATTGCGGAGGGAATGATCTGGAGCTTCTCGAGACTGTGAAGAATTCTTGTGACACTGGATTCGATCGATTCCTTGGATGAATCGATCGTCAACTCCGGGGCGGCTGGGGATTCATAGGGATCGGAGATCCCAGTGAACTGTTTGATTTCACCAGAGAGCGCTTTTTTGTAGAGGCCCTTTACGTCACGCTTGATGAGAACCTCGACGGGGCAGTTCATGTGGATCTCGATGAAGTTCGGGATCCTATTTCTTAGCTCATCGCGCGATGCGCGGTAAGGAGAGATGGCGGCGGCGATTGCAATGACGCCGTTGCGGGAGAGCAGTTCGCATACGAAGCCGATACGCCGGATGTTCTCTTCGCGATCTTGCCGGGAGAAGCCGAGGCCCTGACAGAGCAGCGTTCGAGTGATATCTCCATCGAGGACTTCGACCCTGGCACCAAGGGCACGCAGGCGTGTTGCGACAAGCTGCGAGAGCGTGCTCTTGCCGCTTCCCGAGAGGCCCGTAAACCACAAGGTGCAACCGGAGTTCATATATCTTGCTCCTCTAAACGAATCAGCCTCAACGAGGCAGTGGACTAATTTGCCGCTCGGCCAGAATCTCGGCGACCCTGGCAATTGCTTCTTCGGAACTGCTGAAGACAGATGCGTCGAGGTCGATGAAGCCGGCGGGGTCGATGATTGCTTTAGCGCGATCGCGCTCTACCTGGTATAGGAAGTCGGCCGCGCAGATGGTGAGCAGGCCTGCCGCGGTAAGGTTCTGGGCAAGTTCGAGCATTACACTCCCATCGGCCTGAGCCGCGATGACGTGTGTGAGATAGCCGCGATTGAAGAGCTCACTTTCGATCTCGAACGCAAGCTGTACGCCTCCATTCAGCCATAGCAGGACTGGCGCGTGTCCGACGCGCTGCTGCCGTTCAGCGCTGGAGATGTGTCTGGCCTCGACGGTCTGTACTTCTTGAATTGCCGAATCAGCCATCTTCGGGTCGCGGCCGGTCACCATCCCCGCAGCAACAGTCAGGTTAGAGATAGGATCGACGAGAACAAAACTGCCTGTGGCGCGATTGCGGCGGTACTGATCGACGAATAGCGGGGAGTGCAGGTCGATAACAACCGTTCCGATTTCGTTGAGCTTCAGCTCCGATGCGGGATGGCGCTGAAAGCTGTTTACGTCGACGCGATAGCGAACGTACCTGACCTGAGCTTTTACCCACTGCGTGGTGTGTTTGACGAGATACTGGCGACGAAGATCGAGCGGCTGGTGGTCCATCCAGACGAGGCGCGCATCGATGCAGCGCGTGACATGTGGCGGATGCGACGGTGGCACCAGCATGTTGCCGCGGCTCACGTCGACTTCATCTTCAAGACAGACCGTCACGGACATCGGCGGAAAAGCGCGAGGAAGATCGCCGTCGTAGGTGACGATAGATTTCACGCGAGATGTGCGCCCGGAAGGAAGCACCATGACTGAATCGCCGGGCTTGAGGACACCGGAGGCGATCTGGCCGGAAAAGCCGCGGAAGTCCTGTGTGGGACGCGAGACAAGCTGGACAGGAAAACGCATCTCGGACAGATTCCTGTCGCTTCCGATATGAACGGTTTCGAGATGGTGGAGCAAGCTGGGGCCGTCGAACCAAGGCATGTTCTCACTCTTGGTGACGATGTTGTCGCCGTGCAGCGCACTGACCGGAATAAAGTAGAGGTCTGATAGCTGAAGGGGAGCAGCAAAGTTGTTGAAGTCGACGCATATTCTGTCGAAGACTTCTTCGCTGTATCCAACCAGGTCCATCTTGTTGACGGCCACGACAAGATGATGGATGCCCACAAGCGAAGCAATAAATGCGTGGCGACGAGACTGCGGCAGTACTCCATTGCGCGCGTCGATTAGAACGATGGCCAAGTTTGCCGTAGAGGTCCCGGTGGCCATGTTGCGCGTGTACTGCTCGTGACCCGGAGTATCAGCAATGATGAATTTGCGTTTGGGCGTCGAAAAGTAGCGATATGCCACGTCGATGGTGATGCCCTGCTCGCGCTCAGCGCGAAGTCCGTCGGTAAGAAGCGCGAAATCCATGGCCCCGGCAGACTGATTGACTGTCGCTTTCTTGATTGCGTTGAGCTGATCTTCGTAGACGCCTTTGGAGTCGTATAGGAGACGGCCGATCAGCGTGGATTTGCCGTCATCCACGCTGCCGCACGTGATGAAGCGGAGCAGATCATTCTCCTCTTCCCGCCGCAGGAACGCGTCAATGCCGGCCAGATCCTTGCTGCTTACAGACACGTCAGAAATATCCTTCCCTCTTCTTAATCTCCATTGATCCTTCGGTGTCGAAGTCGATGATGCGATTTTCGCGTTCAGAGCGGCGGAAGAGCATCATCTCTTCAATGATCTTGGGCAAAGTGTCAGCCTCAGAACGGATTGCGCCGGTACAGGGGCTGCATCCGAGCGAGCGCATGCGGCACATGACCTTCTCAGCTTTTTCTCCAGGCAGAAGCGGGACGTTCGCCTCGACAGGAATGAGTCCGGATCTACGAACCACCATTTCCCGTTCTTTGGCGAAGTAAAGCGGGACAATGGGAATCTGTTCCAGGTTGATGTATTCCCAGATGTCCAACTCCGTCCAGTTGGAGAGTGGGAAGACACGGATGCTTTCACCGGGATTGAGGCGCGAGTTGAAGAGGTTCCACAGCTCCGGTCTTTGGTTTTTCGGGTCCCACTGTCCGTGCGGATCACGGAATGAGTAGACTCGCTCCTTGGCGCGTGACTTTTCTTCATCACGACGAGCGCCGCCGATCGCCGCGTCGAATTCACCTTCTGCGAGAGCGTCGAGCAGAGCACGCGTCTTAAGGAGGCCGCAGCACTTCTGTGTTCCGAGGTCGAATGGGTTTGCGCCGGCATCGATTGCGGCCCGGTTTGTGTGCACGATGAGATTCGCGCCTATCTCAGCACAATAGCGATCCCGGAATTCGATCATCTCGCGAAACTTGTAGGTCGTGTCGATATGCAGCAGCGAGAACGGAATCTTTCCCGGATAAAATGCCTTCTGCGCGAGTCGCAGCATGACTGATGAGTCTTTGCCGATGGAATACAGCATCACGGGACGCTGAAATTCGGCGACAACCTCGCGCATGATGTGAATGCTCTCGGCTTCGAGCATGCGCAGGTGCGTCAATGTGAGGCTGTCTCTCATATTGTGTCGCTTGTCCGATGTTGTCTGGTCGCGAACATCTCGCGCATGTTTTCAAGAAAGCTGTAGTTCAAGGAGATGTTGCGGTCGATGCCGGTACCGAGACGAATGCGAGGCTTGTTCTCACCGTGGAAGTCGGAACCGCCGGTAGGAATCAAATCGAGCTGACGTGCGAGTTCGCTGTACTGCGCGGTGTCGGCGGGCGAGTGATCGCTATGGAAGACCTCAAGGCCATCGAGCTCGACATCGATGAGGCGTTTGAGCAGACTCGTGAGTTCCGGCCCGCTCTGAGGGAGGCGCACAGGATGAGCCAGCGAGGTCATGCCTCCGCTCTCCCTGATTTTCTGGATTCCCTCTTCGAGTGTTGGCTCTTCGCGTTCGACTGAGGCTTTGGCCTCATCGGCGAGGTAGAGATCAAAGGCCTGCTGCATGTTCGAGACATAGCCTTTGTCGCACAACACTCTTGCAAAGTGGGGGCGGCCTACCTGGTTTCGGCCATAGATTTCTGCTTCATCGAGCGAGACCGGCACGCCGAGTTGCTCAAGTTTGGCAACGAGCTCCAAGTTTCGACGCCGCCGGCTTTCCTGCTGGCTCCGAAGCCAACATCGGAACTCATCGGATGGCGGCGAAAACAGCCAATATCCGAGGAGGTGAACGGATGGCTGCCGCTTGCCGGGCAGCTTCGCCTCGTTCGGACGAGTGCTAAGTTCAACGGCACACACGAGCTCCAGACCAACTTCAGCCGCTATCGGCAATGCTGCGTCGTAGCCTGCGAGCGTATCGTGATCGGCGATCCCGAGAGCTTCAATGCCTTCGTGCACTGCAAGACGGACGAGATCCGCGGCGTCGGTCGAGCCGTCAGAACGGTCCGTATGTGTGTGCAGATCGATCAACTGTGCTCCGCATTACTTGATCGGGGCTGAGTACATATCCTCAACGCGAAAGCTTCGATAGTCAATGTTTCCGACGATGTCAATCGCCAGAACGACCTTGCCATCCTTATCAGTTTCGGCGGTGCGGCCGCGAAGGGGCATTGAGGCGCCGGCAACAGTACTAAATCCGCCACTCTTCAGAGCTTGAATCGAGCCACAACAGAAGGTGTGCACACCAAGAGGGGCGTTATAAATAAGGGTGGCAATGTGTTTGTCTTCATCCAGTTTCCACACTTGCCCGCGCACGACGGCTTTCGCATCTCTGCCACTCGTATCTCCATCGTCGACCAGCGTGAGGAGATTTGAACCTAATGGTTCGAATCCGGCGTCGTGTTGATACGCAAACCACGGGTTCGGATCGCTGGACTCAGCCTTGAAGTCGCCGTCCTTACCAAGCCTCCAGAGAACCTTGCCGCTTCCCTTCCCGTCTTTCCAGTCAATCTTAAGAATCCAATTCTGTTCCGGCTGAGAGATGACGAGATCTCCGCTCGAGGGTATATAGGCAATGGAGTTGGTGTGCGTCCATCCGTTCGCCTCGTCGGCAAGCAGAACAGCCGGGCAGCCACCGCCGCCAGTTCGGCATTTGGCGTCATAGATCGACTTACGATTGAGGTCTTGATGATCGAATCCGTTCCAAACGGCGGTCACCTGAAAGTCTTCATCGAGATCGATGATCAGGTCCCCTAGTATGTCGACCGGCATCTTTGATCCCTGAGTTCCGGTGGGCATCATTCGTTCGATGCCAGAGACGGCCAGCGTGTGCCCGTTTGGCAGGCGTATCGCTTCGTGGTGGAAACCTGACACGCATTCCCGGCCGCTTTTCTGGCAATCGGAGTGGATACCGCGTGACTCAAGCTGCTCGGCGACACGTCCGATGTTTGTTTCGCGAACAATATTTCCAGCCAGATCGATTTCCTTGAGAACTTGCTCCTCGTGTGTGTTGTTGACGGAATTCTGCCCGTCTGCCAACGCGAGAAAATGGCCGCCCGGAAGAACGCGAGTAAGAAAGTCAGAAGAGCGGAGATACCAGATCACCCGGCCCTGAAGATCGGTTGCAAACGATCGCACACGGGTCCCCATCGAGGCAGCGCTGAAGATGATTACGGATTCAGAGCCGTCTTTGCTCGCCTTCGGCACGGCAATCTCAACCGGGGGAAATTCGCCGTCCAGCATGCCTGTATGGAACGGGAGATACTCGCCGGGTGTGACTTTCTCGCCACTGATGACCTCGGAACGAATTCGGTATTCGGTGTCCGGCCGCATTCCGGCGACATAGGCGTTGCTGCTAATCGATCCACGGCACGGCTGGGCGAGCGTGCGGGTAATCGCTTCATCACCCTCTGCATGAAAAGCAACCCGGAACTGGCTTCCCTGCGGGCACGGAGGCGCGCTGAACAGAGCGACCAGCGGGTGAGCAGTCGGGGTGATTGCCGGCGACTTTCCTTTGATTCGCGAGACGAATTTGAAGGGCATCTCGGCTTGCGCGGAGGTCTTGGCATCGTCGTCGCGGACTTTCACCCGGATGGTCAGGTCTTGTTCGAACAGATCCGGCGTCCACGCAAATGCATACTGCTGGCTGAAGTCGTGGACGATGTGAAATGGTCCGCCATTAACGCTTACCGAATACTGAAAGACGAAGTTGTCCCTGCTGGCCGGCCCAACTGCTGAGGGCAGCGAGGTAAAGCCGATGGGCGTTCCCACGGGCTGAGGCGAGGGCAAGTTTGACCGCAGGTTAACGGAGAGCGGCGTCTCAGCCACACAGACGGATACGGCCGCCAATAGCAGGGGAAGTAGTCGGTGGGGCACAGTGCCGAGAAGCTTAGCACAGGGACTCAGCCCGGTCGATGATTTAATTGCGAAGACTTCAGGGGCACGAGTCAATTCATTGCCTTGATGCAAAGCTGAAGTCCCAGGCCGATGAGACAGATGAACAGCACCATCTGGAGCGTACGGGAGGGGAGTCTGGAAGAAAGAAGCGCGCCACAGATCGCGCCGACGATCCCGCCCGCGCAGAGCTTCTCGAGGGTGTGCAGATCGTAGTGGCCGATGAACAGGTGCAGGCCGCTTCCGATCGTGGAGATGGTGAGGCCGAAAACCATATCAGTCCCTACCACCATGGCGGGCGTCAGTTGCGTAAGCGACATGAGGACGACTGCGCCCAGCGCTCCTGCTCCAGCCGACGAGACGCCGACTTCTGCGCCGATGAGAGCCGCAATGGGCGGTAGCCATTTAGAGCGATCGATATTCGCTGACTGAAGCCGGCGGCGGAAGGAGCGATAAAGATTCACGAGTGACAGAGAGATGATGGTCAACCCAAGGACAAGAAAGATTCCCTTTTCGTGATCCTCGACGCTCATCCGCTTCAAAATCTGGATGCCGATTACAACTCCCGGAATGCCGCCCGCGCAGAGAAGGAGAAGGATGCGGTAGTTGACCTGGCGGCGGCGCAGATAGATGGGCAGGACAGCAAGTTTGATGACCGCGGCAAACGTGAGCGCGGTGCCAACGGCAATGGCAGGCTTGAGGTGGAAGAAGAGAATGAGAATCGGAGCGGTGATGCTGCCGGCTCCGACCCCCGTCAGCCCGACCGCGCACGCGATCAGAAACCCGGCAAGATATTCCATCTTCGCTCCGCATCCGATTTAAGTTGTCGATTCATACCCATCCTTCAAGAAGCCCCAGTTTCTGTGGTGCATTTCGTTGAGATGATTGCTCGCTTGTGATGAGCGGCTCCGATTGGGAACGTGGAGATCGGAGGTGAGCAGAAGATGAGAGCAGTATTACGTATGATGCTCGCGTGCCGGAAATCGAGGGACCTGCAGAATCAGGATGAAAACGATACATAACAGGCCGATGTTCACCGAAAACGCAATACGCAGCGCGCGAATAAACGCTTCGACGGTGGCGAGCCGGCCGAGAGCGCTGAAGAAGACGGTTCCGATGACGGCCACGCCGGTTGCAAACGACGCCTGCTGAACGGTCGAAAGAACGCCCGAGGCGGAGCCTGCATCGTGACCCTTGATATTGATCAGGATTGTATTGATCAAGGTCGGCATTACAAAGCCCTGACCCGTTCCGTAAATGAGGAGCACGGGAGCAAGGTTGAAGCTGGTGAGGCTCGCGCCACGCGACGCGGAGATCCAGAGCAGGCCGACAAGACCACTGATCATGAACGCTACCCCAAGATTGATGATCCGGCTTCCCAGACGCGGCTGCACACGTACCGATGCGAGCGAACTGCCAAGGAACGCAATGGCGAACCACAGGAATGTGAGGCCGGCGTGCCGGGGGGAATAGCCGAGACCGTTCTGCAGAAAGATGGTGGAGATCAAGAAGAAGGCGGCAGCGCCGCTAAAAAAGCAGACGCCGCTGCAGAGACCGGTCACGAAGACGCGATTGTGAAAAAGGGAGAGTTCGACGAGCGGCGATCCTCCGTTTGCGGTTACCCGTTTCTCAAATTGCAGAAATATGAGCAGCGCGGGGACAAATGCACCGAGACTGATGAATGCCCATGCAGGCCAACCGGCTTCGCGGCCCTGAATCAATGGGTAGAGCAGGAGGGTGAGAGCTACGGTCAAGATCGCGACTCCACCAAGATCGAGCCGGCGGGCTTTTGGGGAGCTCGACTCCTTCACGAATTTCTCTGCGAAGAGCACCGTCAGCAAACCGATGGGCAGGTTGATGAGAAAAATGGGCCGCCAGCCGAGATGGAAGAGATCCGCGCTTACCAGTACGCCGCCGAGGGCGTTGCCTGCGAACGAGGAGAGTCCAATTACTGTTCCGAAGAAGCCAAAGGCCGTGGCGCGTTCACGCTGGGGAAACGTGACTTGAATAATGGAGAGGACCTGGGGAAACAGAAGTGCTCCGGAGACGCCCTGCAGAGCACGCGCGGCAATGAGGAGCATGGGCGATGGCGCGATACCGCAGAGCAGAGATGCGGCCGTGAATGACATGACTCCCCAGACGAACATCTTGCGGCGACCGTAGATGTCGCCCAACCTTCCTCCGGAGATGAGCAAGACCGCGTAGGTCAGGCCGTAGCTCGCGATGATTAGCTGCACCTCGGCGAAGGTAGCTTTCAAACTGGTGCGGATGGCTGGAATGGATACGTTGACGATGAAAAAATCGAGTGCCGCGAGAAAGGCCCCCGTGAGGATAACGGCGAGTGAGGCCCAGCGCCCGGGATCAGGAGAGTCCGCAGGTGCAGGAGGATTATTGATCACACTGGTCGCAGAGGAAGTAACTTCCATTTGTCCTCTTATGGTCGCCGCTTAAATCCAGCCAGGGGAACGGGGTCTGGCTATTCTATACCGACCACGTGGTAGACTGCCGCCGCAGGAGCCCGATGCCGCAACTCAATAAGCGATTTCGAATTGCACTCGGGCTTGCATGCCTGATGGCGATTGCATCTCCGGCTTTTGCAGCTGAGAGTGCGAGAGTGATCCTACTGGGATCGGGGACGCCAATTCCTGATCCTGCGAGATCAGGGCCATGCGTCGCTGTGGTGGTGAACGGGAAGGCGTATCTCTTCGATGCTGGTGCCGGGGTGGTGCGACGGGCACAGGCAGCGGCCGAGAAATTCGGAATTGCGGGATTGGACGCGACGCATCTGACCCGCTTGTTTGTCACGCACCTTCATTCGGACCACACGCTGGGTTATCCCGACCTGATGCTGACGCCCTGGGTAGTGGGCCGCAGTGAGCCTCTCGAGGTTTACGGCCCGAAAGGAATCTCCGCGATGACGGACCATCTGAAGCAGGCTTATGCAGCCGACATTCAGATTCGGACAGGAGGGCTGGAGGGGCTGAACGAGGAAGGGCTGAGAGTGAACGTGCATGAGATCGAGGGCGCGGGCGTGGTCTACAAGGATCAGAATGTGACCGTCCGATCGATCGTAGTGAAGCACGGCTCCTGGGCCCAGGCGTTTGGGTATGAGATCGATGCCGGGGGCCGCCGGATCGTCATCTCGGGAGACACCGCACCCGTCTCGTCGATCGTGAAGGCCTGCAATGGCTGCGACGTCCTTGTTCATGAGGTCTACTCGGAAGAGCGTTTCAAGCTGGTATTTGGAGCGTCACGGGGCAAGTACCATCGGAGCTTCCATACCTCGACGGCGGAGCTTGCAGCACTGGCCGTGCAGGCCAAGCCAAAAGTCCTTGTCTTGTACCACCAGCTTTACTTCGGGCCCCCGGAGGAAGTTGACCTGGAGAGAGAGATACACCGGACCTACGGCGGTACCGTGATCAATGGCGGCGATTTGACGGAATATTGAGCTGACCGGAAGGCCTGGATTCCTTCCGCGGTCGAACCTGGCGACTGAAACCCGGGCAATTACGGCCCATTTGCGGGAGTATGTACCCGATCTGGCATGATCGGCGGTGGAATTGCATCTTTCCTTTCTGCAAGACGTAATATCCTTAGATCATCATCCGGGTCGACCCATTCAAGTCGAAGTTTACCCGTCTGTATACGACCTGATCGTACCGGCATGGAAGAGACCCCGAAGCGCCCCGCAAGTGACAAGCCGACCCAGCAAGGCTCGCCCGTGGCCTTCAGCAATTCTGCGGATAATGCGCGGTTCAAAGACACGCTGGTTCCGGGTTCTACTTCCGATCAGACCATTGTTCCGCCAGCTCGTTTCGACGAGACCATGGTGCCTCCATCTCGTTTCAATGAGGCAGATAGCGGCCGGACAAGAGCGTCGGCCCGGACCCAGGCGGCCAGAGGATGGAATGACGGCGAGCCCGAGCTGCAGCCGGGGACTACGCTTGCAAACCGCTACGAGATCTTGAGCGTGCTGGGCAGCGGAGGGATGGGCTCCGTCTACAAAGCAAAAGACCTGGAGTTGGACCGGCTGGTCGCGCTCAAGGTGATCAAGCCGGAACTGGCGCGGAACACGGCCATTGTCGACCGGTTCAAGCAGGAGCTGCGGCTCTCGCACAAAGTGACGCACCGAAATGTCGTCCGCCTTTACGACCTTTCAGAAGACGCGGGCCTGCGCTTCGTGACGATGGAACTGGTGGAGGGGCATGACCTGCGCAGCATTCTTGAGGAGCGCGGGAAGCTGCCTGCCAACGAGGCGGTAGACATCTTCTACCAGATCTGCGTGGCGCTGGAGACGGCGCACGGGGTGGGGATTCTGCATCGCGACCTGAAACCCCAGAACGTAATGCGAGAAGATGCGACTGGGCGCGTGGTCGTGATGGACTTCGGGCTCGCGCGCATGATCGATAGCAGCGACGGGATGACGCAGACCGGCGCGCTGGTAGGGACGCTCGACTACATGTCGCCGGAACAGGCGCTGGGGAAAGAGCTTGATCAGCGATCGGACATTTTTGCACTGGGGTTGATCGGCTACGAGATGCTGACCGGCTCGATGCCCTTCCGGGCGGAGAGCATGGTTGCGAGCCTGCTGAAGCGGACGCAACAGCGGGCCGTGCCGCTGTCAGAGGTCGACAAGAATATTCCGGGAACGCTGAGCAATATCATCGCGAAATGCCTCGAGAAAGATCCCGAGCATCGCTATCAGAAATTGGATGAGCTGGAGGCGGATCTTCGTTCGTGGAAGGCAACAGGAAAGGTCAAGGCCTCGGCAGTACGGCTGAAGATGAACCGGCTCCGCGAGACGCCGTGGCAGCGCTACGCGATTACGGGAGCTGTGATTGCAGCCGTCGCCGGCGGGACAACGTGGTTCTTCCTGAACAGACAGAAGGCGGCAGCGCCGGCAAATCACGGGCCGGTTTCAGTGTTGATTGGTGATTTTGCAAATCACACGGGAGACCCGGTTCTGGATAACTCGCTGGAGCCGATGCTTGGTGTAGCGCTGGAAGGTGCGAGCTTCGTCAATCTTTATGGGCGTGGCGATGCGCGAAAACTTGCCGAGAAGCTTCCGAATCCCACGAGCAAGCTCGATGAGCAGTCTGCGCGCCTGGTTGCGGTCAATCAGAACGTGAATACGGTGGTGACGGGCGAGATCAACCTGAGGGGCGACGAATACGGCATTTCGGCTATCGCTCTCGATGCGGTGAGCGGCAAGGAGATTGCAAGGTCGGAGATCAAGGTCGCGAACAAACAGGACATTCTGACGAACCTTCCGCAACTGGCAGCGCCGATCCGCCAGGCTCTGGGCGATTCGACGCCTAAGTCAGTGCAATTTGCGGAGGTCAGCGGAGGGTTCAAAGCCGCTTCTCTTGAGGCTGTTCACCAGGCGTCGATCGCTTCTGAAGAACAATTTGCCGGCAAGTTCCAGGATGCATTCAATTCATTCAAGAAGGCGGCGGATCTGGACCCGAAGCTGACTTGGGCCTACACGGGCATGGCTGCCATGGCCGAGAACCTGGGAAAGCACGAAGATGCTCTGAAGTACATGCAGCAGGCGATGCAGTATGTGGAGGATATGACGGAACGCGAGCAGTATCGCGACCGCGGACTCTACTATCGCATCGCAGGAGACTGGCAGAATTGCGTGCAGGAATATACGCGGCTGGTGACGAAGTATCCGGCGGACCGCGTTGGCCAGAACAACCTGTCGATTTGCTACACGCAGCTGCGCAATGCGCCCAAGGCACTGGAAGCAGCCCGTCGCGCGGTTGAGATTGTTCCCAAGGGCGTCAGTTCGCGGTTGAATCTGGCATTTATCAGCGCGTTTGCAGGCGACTTTGCAGGGAGTGAGAAAGAAGCTCGCACAGCGCTATCGATCAATCCCAAGGCGTGGCAGGGCTACCTGATGCTGGGCGAAGCGCAGATGGGACAGGGGCAGATCGACGAGGCGAGCCGGTCGTACCAAAAGCTCCAGAGCTTTGGGCCAGTGATGGCCTCCATGGCGACAGACGGGCTGGCCGATCTGGCGGCCTACCAGGACAGGCACGCGGATGCTGAGAAGATTTTGAAGCAGGGTGCGGCTGACGATCTTGCCGCCAAGAATAGCGATGGCGCGGCGAGAAAGCTTGTGGCGCTGGCGAGAATCGAAGAGTTGCAGGGTAAGCATGCCGCGGTAATCGCCGATGCCGGCAAGGCGCTGGCGCAGAGCCAGATTGCTCCAATCCAGTTTCTGGCGGCATGTACTTACGTGGATGCCGGCGAAATTGCGAAGGCTCAGAAGCTGGCGACCGCTCTCTCTTCAGCGCTGCCGAACGAGTCGCAGGCCTACGGCAAGATCGTCACCGGACTGATCGCGCTGAAGAAGAAGGACGCGAACGAAGCAATTCGGCAGATCACAGCGGCGAACGGTCTGCTCGATACATGGATTGGGCAATTCGAACTGGGGCGAGCCTACCTCGAGGCCGGAGCGTTCACTGAGGCTGATGCGCAGTTCGATCAGTGCATGAGGCGCCGGGGGGAAGCGATCGAGCTGTTCGACGACAATGTGCCTACTTACGCCTATTTTCCGTTTGTTTATTACTACGAGGGTCGCGCACGCGAGGGGATGAAGAGCGCCGGATTCGCAGACTTCTACCGGAACTATCTGGCCATTCGCGGGCAGTCATCGGATGATCCGCTGGTCGCGGATATAAGGCATCGACTGGGCAACTAGGTCGTTGCCCCTGTCTACGCGGTCGTCGCGTTGCGGCGGTCAAACCAAGCAGACTCCGTAGCGCGAATTCTTACTCCAGACCGACGATCGAAGACCAAATCCGAGAGCACTATGCATCCGGACAGTGGAAGTACCCCCGTCCGGATACAGCTCTAGAACTTCGCGCACTGCCCAGACTTGGACGCGGCCTTGTTTCCACCGCCGGTGATCGATGAGTTGGACTGGCATTGCAAGGCGTTGGCGATGGTGTTGTTGAAGACCTGCGCTGCGCCTGTATTGCTTTGTTCCTGCACACTCACCCCGACTGTATTTCCATTCACCACGGTTGCGCCGGAGTTGCTCTGTATTTGAATGCTGCCTGAGATCTTGTTTCCATAGATCGTCACAGCGGCAGGGTTGCTGGAGACTTGCAAACTCCCCCCGATGGTGTTGGCCGTGCACGATGCCGTTCCATCCCCGATCACCACAGGTGCTCCATCGCTCTGGTAGACGACGCTTCCCGTGATGGCGCTACCGCAAAGCCGGTTCGCGGTCGTGCTCTTGGGCAGGCTTTGGATCGTGAGATTGCCCTTGATCGTTGTGGACGGCCCGATATTAAAGCTTCCGCCACTCTGAATCGTGACGTTGCTTCCGATCGTCGCGCCGTTCAGGACGATGTTTCCGCCGGTTCCAGTGATACTCCCCGTCGTTCCTCCACCGACAAGGATGCAGGTTTGCCCTTTGCTGACGGTCAGGTTCCCTTTGAATGTTCCGCTATAGGCGCCGTTGCAGGCAGTGCCCGATGGGGGAACAGATCCGGTGAACGAAATGGTGAGGGTTCCGTTTACAAACCGGAATGTGTAGTTCGCCGCGGCCAGGCTTCCGGTGGAGACCGTGATCGGATAGGGACCTGGAGCACTTGAGGAAGTTGCGGCGGTAGAGAGAGCGGGCTTGGTGCCGTTGAGAACCGCCGAGCTTTCTCCGTTGACGTACCCAGTAATCGTGTAGTCGTTTGCGAGCGACGGAATCGCCTGGCCATATGCAACCGTCAGGTTGCCTGCGGTGACGGTCAGCGGCGCAGGAGCAATGTTGAACGACTGCGTGACCGATGCTGCGCTGTAGGTTGTGTTGTTCGGCCCCGCTCCAGAGGGAGCCGTTGCGGTGACCTTGCAGATACCAGCACCATTGATTTTGATCTTGTTGCCGGTAACAAGGCTGCAGGGACCCGAGGTGGTGAAAGTGACTGTGAAGTTTGAGGGTGAGGCCGTGGCAGAGACGGGAACCGGAGCGCTGCCATATTGCACATTTGCCAGTTGCGGGAAATTGATCGTCTGAGAAGCCGTATTTGAGTTCGAGGAGACGATGGCAAAAGTGCCGGAGACGGGAGCCGCAGCGTTATATGCGGTCCCGGACTGAACGGTTGTACTGTTGCCGCCCTGAGTCGCCGTAATGATGCAGCTTCCCGTCCCGTTGAGGGTCACAGTGGCTGACGAGATTCCACTGCCATTGATGGAAGAAGCTCCCGCTGAACATGGCCCGGTCGCGGTGAAGGTTACGAGTTGCATGTTCGGGACGCCGTTGGTCCTGGCGGTTGCCGTGATGGCGAGCGTACCGTTTGCGATTGAGACTGAACTTGGCAAGGCGCCAAGAGCAATCGTCTGATCGACTGTGAGGACGGCCGGCGGAGATGGTGGGCTCTGCCGTTGGGTGTTGGTGCCGGGGTCAGGAGCGAGAGTGGTCGAGATGGTGTAAACGACAGTTCCTGTGGCGGGGTTGGTGTCGAAGAAGGTGGTCGCGGGCGGGTTGCCGTTGACACCGCTGACACTACCAATCACCACAGGCGGAGCACCATTGACGCTGCGCGAGATCGTGTACGTCTGGACAACGCCGAAGGCCGGTGCGGTCCAATCAACACGAACAGCGGATGGCACAACCGTGTAACTGGCCGACGGGGGTGGACGGACGACGGAATTGGCGGAATCATAGTCGAGTTCGGTGTTGGTCACGCCGCCACCACCCAGGGTGACGTTGCCACCACCACCAAGCGTGATGTTGCCACCGGCACCGAGGGTAATGTTCCCACCTGCGCCGAGGGTGACATTGCCGCCCGCTCCGAGAGTGACGTTGCCACCGGCACCGAGGGTTACAGTTCCACCCGCACCGAGCGTGATGTTTCCACCAGCGCCCAGGGTGATGTTTCCGCCGGCACCTAGAGTGACGTTGCCGCCGGCACCGAGGGTCACATTGCCGCCCGCACCCAGCGTAATGGTGCCGCCAGCCGCGACGGTGTAAGAACCGGCGGGTTGTTGTACGCCATTGATCAGGCCCCCGCCTGCGCCGAGGGTCACGGTGCCTGCGGCGTTCATGGTGATGTCGCCACCACCGCCAAGCGTGATGGTTCCACCAGCGCCAAGCGTGACGTTGCCGCCACCGCCCAAGGTGACCGTTCCACCTGCGCCGAGCGTGATGTTGCCGCCTGCGCCCAGCGTCACTGTTCCGCCAGCGCCGAGCGTGACGTTGCCCCCGCTGCCGATTGAGACATCCCCGCCTGCACCAAGCGTGACTGTGCCACCGGCACCGAGAGTGACATTACCGCCACCACCCAGCGTGACATTGCCGCCAGCGCCAAGCGTAATTGTGCCGCCGCCGCCCAGCGTGATGTTGCCACCACCACCGAGGGTGACAGTGCCGCCACCGCCCAGCGTTACAGTCCCGCCTGCGCCAAGCGTGATGTTGCCACCGCCACCGAGCGTGACGGTTCCGCCAGCGCCGAGGGTGATGGTGCCACCGCCTCCCAGCGTGACGTTGCCGCCACCGCCGAGAGTCACGGTTCCACCGCCACCGAGGGTAATGGTGCCGCCGGCCGGTACGGTGTAGGTTCCGCCTGCAGGAATGAACACTGTGGAACCACCAGCGCCGAGCGTGACCGTACCACCTGCGCCGAGCGTGACGGTGCCCCCGCCGCCGAGTGTCACGGTACCGCCTGCACCGAGAGTTATTGTCCCGCCGCCACCGAGGGTGACGTTGCCGCCGCTGGGCAAACCGATAACGCCGTTGGCGCCAGCCGTGACGGTGCTTGTCCCGCCACCGCCCAGCGTGATGTTTCCGCCCGTTCCGAAGGTGATGGCTCCGCCGCCCTGGATAGTGCCTCCGCTGGGGATGGTGACGTTGCCACCGCCGCCGAGGGTGATGGTGCCTCCCGCCCCCAGGGTGACGGTTCCACCGGCACCAACCGCTACGTTTCCGCCGGGCGCGATATTGAGAGGCGTGGTGGTTGAGCCGAACGCGAGCACATTGGCCAGGAAGGCGAATTGGCCTCCGGTTGCTCCCACCTGTCGGAGGTCGATGTTGGTGAGGTCGTTGAATCCGCGCAGGGTCGTGTACGCCTGGCCATCAAAGGTGATGTTCTGCCCATTCGACCATGGCGGGGTGATCGGTGCGATGGATCCGGTCACGCGATACCCGATGTCGCCTCCGAGGGGCACGCCGTCGCAATGCAGCGTCGCCGGACTTGTCGTCGGACTGGGCGCGGTCGCGACGTACCAGGTCGAAGTTGGGAATGCTGCAGCTGCACCGCCGGGGACGCCAGTATCGAGCAGCTGGTTTACCGAACCCAGCGAGGATTTCGTCAGGGTCGTGAGCGTCTGATTTGAAAATGCAATGGCAGAACTCGGTCCAACTCCGTCGAGCTGGAAGAGGTAATTCATGATGCTCTGATAGTTCGGCTTGCAGTTTGCCTCAAAGGTCGGGACGTAGTTGCCGCTGTCGTAATAGAGGCCACCGTGACCGAGCCCGATGGTGTGACCGAGCTCGTGGAAAAGCGTGCCCGCGACAACGTTTGACCGCTTGCTCATGTCCTGATTGGGAGCCGTTTCCCAGAGACCGAGAGTGACAGCGGAGTCGGCGCCGCCGAGATCGGAGTAGCCGGAGATGCTCGTCACCGTTCCGGAGGTGATGCCGATGACCGGTTCGGGCAGCGTGTTGTTCGGATAGGTCCAGTTTGTCCTGACGGCCGCCGGGGTGGCGATGATCATCGAGGATGAATTGGGGCACGACGCCGTGTTGAACACGCCGTTGAGACCAGGCATGCCGAGGACGCCCGCGATGGTGATGCGGCTCGGACATTTATTAATGCCAGTTCCGCGATCCGTCGTGGTGATGGTCGTCTGGCCGCCAACGACCGCGTTGATCGATACCAGCGATGCGAAGCGCGAATTCCACGCAGGTATGGCAAGGGAATGTCCGAAGAGGACGTAGTGGTAGCTGTCCTTCTGCCCATAAGCGAAGCGCGGAGAGCAATCGCCACCGGAGGCACAAGAGGTGAGGTTGCGCGGCCAGACCTTCGAGAATTCGAGGCTGTTCTTCCAGCCGACTACACCTGACTGGCCGGGGAACTGGCAGGGTTGGCCCGGACTGTCAGTGCAGGTATCTTCGGGGATGGCGTTGCCGACTTGAAGATGCAGTGCGATTCCCGACCTGGCGAATGCCTGCTGCACCATGACAAGCGGATCGTTGCCCAACGAATCTGGCGACGGGAACAAGTTCTCCTGATTGGGATCGCACGATCCATCTGAGCGCACCACTCCGCACATGTAGTCGAGTTGGACGAAGAGGTCCTTCTGACCTGCTCTGGCTCCGGGAAGGGCGACCCACAGTCCTGTCTTGACGTCGTAGTAACCAGGCTCGCCACTGTGGAAGTCGTTTCCGGATGGGCCAGCTTTCCATGCTCCTAGAATGCCGTCGTTGTCGGGGTTGTTCACCGCGGTGGAGAGAATGATCGCTCCGTAAGCGATGCCGGCGTTGAGCGGAGCCGTGTAGTGATCAGGTGCACCGAGGGACGAAGAGGCTGTGGTGCTGGTCCAGCCACTTGGATTAACGAAGAGGGTTGTGACCGTGCCGGAACCACTTCCGCCCCCTGCGGCATCGTAGAAGCCCTGCACGTTCTGGGTCGTCGAAGCGGTGGGAATTGCCACGCCGTCATAAATGACCACTGCTTTCAGCGGGAAGTTATGCGACAGGACGCGGTAGATGACGACGAGGCTGGCGCCTTCGTTCAGCAGGACGCCAGTGGTGCCGGATGCGGGAAGCGAGACGGTGAAGTTACCGCTGCCAATGCGAGTGCCGCCAGACCCGTTCTGGAAGTAGGCGTTGACGTTGGCGCGGTATACGCGCAGAGTCCCGCTCAGCGGACCATCCGTGTAGGGCACGCCGGCTCCGAGCTGCTGGCCGGAGATGTCATAGCCGAGGAAGGTCGCATTCGCGCCTGAGGGCGACGCCGAGTTTTCAAGTGTCGTCCAATAAAGGAAGCCGTCGATGAGATCGGCCCCGGTCGGTACGCCGGCGCCGCCCGGTCCAGAGCTCGCTGGAATGCTGATCGTGCCGGTCACCTTGCCGTTGACCGCTGAAGCCCCATGCAGGTTAACTGCCGCAGAGGCGTAGTCTCCCGTCACGAAATAGTTATTCAGCAGGGAGAGCGGGTTTGGGGCCGGCGGCTGTCCCGGGCCGCTGGAGATGAGAAGTTTGACCGCCGAATTGAGATTGACCTGCGTCCCTGCCGCAGGATTCGACGCGATTACGCTTCCGGCGGGGACCACACTACTGGAAGCAGTGCTGACCGAACCCGCGACCAAGCCCGCGTTCGTCAGGGCGGTGCCAGCGGCGGCCTGGGTGAGCCCGACAACGTTGGGAACGGCCGTGGTGGTGGCCTGTCCGTTGATGCCGCCGATGCCGTTCATGTTGACTTGCTGGTGAACCACGGCCGGCGAGAGGTTGAGCGTGTTGTCGCTGAAAGTTGCAAATCCAGTGAAGTAGCCAGTGTTCTGCGGAGTGAAGCTGAAGCTCTCGAGGCACCTTGCGCCCGGAACCAGCGAAAACGAGTTGCAGTTTCCGCTAGCTGAGAAATTCGGAGCAAAGCTCGACGCCATTGAGCCAACGAGCGGCTGATTGCCTACATTCTGAACGGAAACTACTCGAGGACTGTCGGCGCTGGAGGTGCCCACGTTGGCGAGCGCAAAGCTGAGGGAAGGCGGCTGCGATCCCGTGAGAACGAAAACCTGATTGTTGTAAGTGTCTGCCGGCCCGCGATCGGCAATGATGACGTCACCCTTGGTGTCGACCGCGATACCGAACGAGAAAGCATTGCTCAGCGTGATCTGGCAAGAACTGCTGGCACAACCGGCAGGGACCTCCACGATCTTTGGCAGTTCATCGGCGACGAAAATATTGCCCGCTGCGTCCACCGCGATAGCTTCCGGCTGGCTCCATCCGGTGCCCACGGTCGTCCGGCAGGTGCTGGAAGTGCAGCCTGCGGGAATCTTGACGACAATACCGGGCGTGTTCGCCGGAGAGTCGGCGAAATCTGCGATGAACAGGTCGCCAGCGGCATTGGCGGCGAGGCCGATCGGATGGAGTCCAGCGGGTGCGTTATAGATGACAGTCGTGCAGGATCCGGTGGTGCAACCGGGAGGAACTTTGATGACTTGGCCTAGCTGATAAGAACTGACGAAGAGATTTCCGGCTCCATCCACGGCGACCCCAAGCTGGGAGCTGATGCCGAAGTCCATCGCGGTTTGAACACCGGCAGGCGTGATCTTAACGACCTGATTGCGATCGTTGTCTCCGATGTAGAGATTGCCCGCACCATCCACGGCGAGACCCTGCGGATAGATCAAATTGGACCCCAATGCGGATACCGAGCTGTCGGCAGCAACTTTCACGATGCGGTGATTGCCGGCATCCGAGATGAAGAGATTTCCGGCGGCATCTACTGCCGCTCCATTGGGAGTGTTCAATGGGAAGCTTGCAGTGGTGTCAACCGCAACAGGAGCAGCCGGGCTGAATGCCGCGAGCGGCGCCTGACCTACGCCGTAGATGGGCAGAGTAGCGACTGTATTGCCGCCATTGTCAAAGAGCGTCACGGCGCCCGTACGCAATCCGGGTGCGAGCGGCGTGAAGGTCACATTCACCGTGCAGGCATTGCCCGCACTGATAGTTCCGCTGCATGTACTCGCACTGCCGAGAGCGAAATCGAGACCGGCAACGCCCTGCGTGACCACCTGGATCGCGCCGAGATTCGTGGTCTGCGGGATGTTGAACGCCAGGGCAAGAGACTGGCTGCACGGGGCAGGCGAGTTTTGTCCTTTGGGGCAGACATTGACGTTGCCGAAGCTCTGCTGCTGGAAAGTAGCGCTGACGTCGTAAGTGTTGTCGACGGTGAAGGTACACTGGCCGATCCCGGAGCATGGAGTGCCCCAGCCGGTGAATGCCGATCCCGGAGCGGGAGTCGCAGTAAGAGTGAGTTGAGAGCCGACTGGATAGTTGAAATTGCATGTTCCGGTCGCAGGTGGGTGGCTAGCGGCGAGGGTGCAATTGATACCAGTGGCATTGTCGGTCACAGTACCGCCCCCTGTTCCGAGGAGCGTAACGGCGATGGTGTCTGCTGGCGGAGGACCAGCGGCAGCGAAGTTCGCGGTGACGTTGGTCGCGGCAGTGATGGAGACGGTGCAGAACTGACTGGTTCCCTGGCTGGCGCAAGCGCCTCCCCAGCCCAGGAAGGTGGAGCCGGCGGTCGGGATCTCTTCAAAAGAAAGCTGCAACCCGGTCGAGTACTGGGAAGAACACGTCCCGGAAAGAGCTCCCGCGACGATGTTGCAGTTGATCGACGTGGGATTGGAGATAACAGCACCGGAGCCGGTCCCCGGCCCGGACACACTGATGGTCACCGTCGGACCAATCGCCAATGCGCTGAGGGCAATCGATTGAGTTGCGGGGCTGCCATTCAGAGCGTTATCGCTGACCGGTGCCGAGGCGCTAATCGGACCGATGACTTGAGAGTTGGCGTAAAAATTCTCAACGCAGGTTGCGCCGGGAGCCAGTGTGAACGTGGTGCAGGTGGAGGTGCCGGCATTCTCAAAGAAATACTGACCCGAGACTGAGCCCATCGAGCCATTCAGCGTCTGATTGCCGATGTTCTGAAACTTAAGCCCAACGTCGGAGCTTTGAACGTTCTGGTTCACCAGGCCAAGAGTCAGAGCGGGAATGGACCGCTGAAATTCAATTATCTGGTTATTCGAGATATCCGGGAGGAAGATGTTGCCGGTTGAGTCGACCGAGACGCTCACCATGTAGGGGGCTAAGCTAGAGGCCACCGTTGTTTGAACTCCCGAGGGAGTAAGCTCAAACACTTGCCCTCCGTAGTAGTTTGAAACGAACACATCGCCAGCTGCATCCACCGCCACACCGATGGGATTATCCAGGCCGGTGAATGGCAGAGTGGTTTGCACCCCGCTCGAACTCACCGCCACGATCCGCGTGTTGCCGGTGTCAGCGATGAATACATTTCCGAGCGCATCAACGGCCACGCCCTGAGGCTGGCTCAGTCCGTTGCCAACTGTGGTCTGCGAGCCAGCCCCTGCGGGGATCTTCACCACTCGGTTGTTCGACTTATCGGCTACGAAGAGATTGCCGCTTCCATCCACCACAACTCCAGATGGAGCGCTAAGGCCAGTGCCCAGCGTGATTGGCTGGCCGGCGCCTGCGGGGATCTTAACGACGACGTTGTTGCTCTGATCTGCGGTGTATACATTCCCGGCGCCATCTACAGCCACGCCCTCGAATGTGCTGCCCGGTGAGCTCAGGAGGACGGTCTGGGTTCCGCTGCCTGCTGCAACCTTCACCAATCGTCCGTCCGTCCAGGTTGCGATGAAGGCATTGCCTGCGGCGTCCACCGCAACACTGTAGGGGGATACCAGCCCATTGCCGAGCGTAATCTGCGCGCCGGGACCGAACGCGATTGCAGGCCCCTGGCCTATACCTGATATCGGCGTGGAGACGAGCAGATTGCCGGTGCCGTCGACCAGGTTCACATCACCCAACCGTAAGCCGGGTGCAGTTGGTGCAAACTTGACGTCCAGGGTGCAGGAACCACCCGCCGGAATTGTTCCGCTACAGTCGCCGCCAATGGCTTGAGAGAAATCGAGGTTCGACGCACCTTGCGTGACTACTCGAGGCGTGCCCAGTGAAGTTGTTGACGAGAAGGTATAGGTGAACGCGAGCGTAACGCTGCAGGGAGCCGGAGTCGACGCCCCGCCAGAACAGACATTGACGTTGCCGAAGTTCTGCGGCTGGCCAAATGTCCACGTGTCGCCGAGCTGAGTTCCTCCGAACCCGCCGAACAGGACAACTTGACTCCGAGCCGCGTCATAGGTGGACCCGTTGAGAACTTCGCGTGGGGCAGGTGCATTTGCCGTGGTTAGCTGCGTCCAATTAGTTCCATCCCAAGTCCAGGTGTCGTTGAGATTGCCCCCGCTTCCCGACCCGCCGAACATGATGACCTGACCCAAAGCGGCGTCGTAAGCCATGCCGGGTCCGCGCCGAGCTGGCGGAGCTGTGGCGGGGGCCTGCTGAATCCAGTTGCTGCCGTTCCAGACCCATGTGTCGTTGAGCCTGTTGAGAGAAGCGTCCTCTCCGCCGAAGAGAACGACCTGCGCATGCGCTGCGTCGTAGACCATTGCGTAGTCGTCTCGCGCCGGGGGACTGTTCGCAGGAGACATCTGGGTCCAGGTGGTTCCATTCCATATCCAGGTATCTCCACCACGCGAACCACTGACGCTTCCACCAAACATGACGACATTACCGTGAGCTGCGTCGTAGGCCATGGCCGTTACATTTCGCGCGGGCGGACTGCTGGGCGGGTTGGCTAGTGTCCAGTTTGTTCCGTCCCAGAGCCACGTTTCATTTGTCCAGCAAGCTGCACAGCCGACCTGGCCTCCGAAAAGAACTACCTTGCCATGTGCGGCGTCGTAGACGAGAGCCGACGTATCCCGCGCTGATGGGCTGTTCGCCGGGCTGGCCTGCGACCAATTGGAACCATCCCAGAGCCACGTATCGTTTGCATCGCCGCTGTTGCTGAATCCTCCGAACATCACGACCTGCGAATGCGCCGAGTCGTAGGCAAGGGGAGCCCCGAATCGCTGAGCCGGGCTGTTCGCGGGCGAAGACTGGTTCCACCCGGAGACCAGCGTCTGAGCCATCGCGGAAGTGTTTGCCCAACCTCCCAGAAGCAGAAGCACTGCCACTGGCAATAAATTGCCAACTCGCCGAGAAACAAAACGTCCGGTCTTTGTGATTGCCGCTGCTGAAATCTCTTGAGATTGGAGGCAAAGGGAGCCTGATTTGGGCCGCGAGGCAGCGGAAAGAGGGGGCATAAAGGCGGGTCTCCTGGGGATAAAAACTACAAACATTGCTGGTTCCGGCGTTATTTAGATTCAACGCGAAAATTCGGTGGAACGCCTCCTGTTTGAAAGGAGGCCCCCTGCAACCAACTCGGCGCAACGTGGTGCTGGATACTGCCGAAAAAGAGGTCAGTTTGCTATTGGGGGAAGCCGCGTCGATCTACGGCTTGGTGCCTAAAGCGGACCACAAATCGGCTGCAGCGCGGGAGATGCCTTTCCGGGGTCAGTGAATCCACAATGCTCAATAGCGACGGGCATTGTCAAGACACGCGGCCTTGAATAGGGCGATATTCACGCGGTAGAAGCGCCTTCAGTGCTGCAGTTAGCCATCGCACACAGCGCATGGCACGGAATAGAATCTCGACAGTGTCTCTGCAATTTCCAAAACCGAGCCTGCACTATGACGATTTCGACGGTGAAAATACGTTTGAAATCGGCAGTGAGTGCACGACGATTGGCCGATCCGCCGATCAAGATCTTGTCCTGAAAGAGGCGTTCGCCTCGCGCCGCCACGCCACTATTAACGGCCAAAACGGCGGGTTTGAAGTCATCGACCAGAACAGTTCTCATGGGACATTCCTGAACGGCAAGCGAGTGGATCGGGCCAAACTGCGCTCCGGCGATACCCTTCAATTCGGGTCTGCCAACGCGGTCTGCTACCGGTTCGAATTTCCTGAGAGCGCGAGCATGTCCGGCGTCCGGGCCGACGAATTGCTCGCGGCCCTCTCAGGATTTGAGCCGCCCACAACCGGCAGCGTGCCGAAGCCGGCACGCGAGATCGAGAAGCTGAGTTTTCTGCTTAGCGCCGCTCGCCAACTGAACTCGGGCGGGGCCATCAACGACGTTTTTTTGGCTCTGCTGAAGCTCTCGATGCAACTCACTGGGACTGAGCGCGGATTCGTCTTTCTTATGAAGGAAGGTGAACTGGGAGTTGCTCTCGGTCTTCGGTCAGATGGGACGCTCATTGAAGAGGATTCTTCGGTTTCTCGCCGCGCCATGCAGAAGGCGGTGGAGAGCGATTCGAGGTTCTATCTTAGTGACACTTTAAGCGATGACAGCGCTGCTCAATGGGCCAGTGTCATGGCACATTCCATTCGCAGCATCTACTGCATACCGCTTCGCAAGCACTCAGCAACTGAACCGAACAGCTGTCTCGGCGTTCTTTATCTCGATGCGCAGCTCGGCGCCAAAAGCCTGAGCGATATCGATCAGCAGGTGCTGGACACGCTGGCGACCGAGGCTTCCACGCTTCTGCACAACGCGCTGCTGGCTGATACCGAGTTGAAGGCTCGTCAGGCGGAGGAAGAGCTCGCAATTGCTGCGTCCATACATTCCGGGCTAATGTCGATCACGCTTCCCAAGCTCGACTACGCCGAATTGCAGGCGCGCACGATTCCCTGCCATGCGATCGGCGGCGATTTCTACGACGTAATTGAGCTGCCCGATTGCGTGTGCCTTGCGATTGCCGATGTGTCCGGCAAGGGCGTGCCGGCTTCGATTGTGGCGGCGACTCTGCAGGGCATCATTCATGCGCTGATGCTCACCGGGCAGTCGCTGCCGGAGACCGCGGACCTGATCAATCGGTTCCTGTGCACGCGGCAGGTTGGAAAGTATGCCACGATGATTCTGCTCAAGGTCTATCCGGGCGGATGTGTGGAGTTCCTGAACTGCGGACATGTCCCGCCGCTGCTGATCAGTTCTGCGGGAGAGATTGTTGAGCTCGAGACTGCGAATCCCATCGTGGGCCTCATCGAGCAGGCAACTTACTCCGCATCGGAGATCACGCTGCGGTCAGGTGACCGGATCCTGCTGACCACTGATGGAGTGACTGAAATCAAGAACAGGTCAGGCCAGCTGATCAGCACGGAAGGATTAATTGCGATCGCACATCTGCCGACTCTTGATGCGATCGTAAACGAGCTGCAGCAGATTCAGGCATCACCAGAGGCACAGGATGACTGGACGCTCCTTGATATTCGATACCGGGGCAAGTAGGCAGCCGGTGTTGAGTAGACGCTTGCTATTTGTATTCCGCTACGAAAGAGTCTGCTTCGCGATTCAATTCAGCAGCGCCGGTTTCCTGCGAATACAACACCACGCGGTATCGGAAGGTCGCTCTCTGGCCCTTTTCGATCGTGAAATTGAGAGCGGGTTGCCTCGGGTCAAAAATGCTTCGGCCCAGCGGATTGGCAGCGAAGAGTCCATAGCCGCGTGCATGCCAATAAGTCGGGTATCCGGGATTGTGCGGGTGATCGAAGATGCCGATGGTGACCGCATGGCCACCTGTATTGCCGGTAAGGGAGCACCAGCGTCCGCGAGTTCCCCATGCCGCGTCTCCCTTCACTCCTTCGCTTGTCAAGTAGACACCGGTAGCGGCCGACGAATCGGCGGCTGCAACCTTTGTTGTTTTGCCGCTCGCATCCGTGAACTCTCCACCCTTTTCGTTCGGTGACTCGAGCCAGCGCGCGACTCTCATCCCGAGCACCCCTTCCTTGTCGTCATGAAAGACCACGCGCTCAAGGGCTTTGAGTGTGACAATCTGATCGATGATCCGCGCGTTCCCACGACCGGAAAACACGTAGCGCGTAGTCTGCTCCAGGATTGGCTGTTTCTGGCCAGTGACCCAGGTAGACTCTACATCGAGTTCTCCGCTACTCGGTCCACTGCGTGTGTTGAGAATATTTTTGAAAACTACGTCGCCCATCTTGCCGCGGTCTTCTGGCTTGATGGCATCTGAGTTGTTCCAGAAGTCGAATCCGTTTGCGCTGCCGTAGTTGAACCAGAGGCCGGCGTGATGCGGGTGATCCACTCTTTCTCCGGGCCGCGGCTGGAGCGGATAGCCTCGGGTCACGGTGATCCCGTCGCTTGTGATTAGAGGAAACAGTGTTGGCTTCTTGAGTGTGGTGGGCCAGATGAAGGAGGTGAACGGTTTGCCGTCAATCGTGATGTCGACGCGGCGCTGCCCTTCGCTCGGACTGACTTTCACGCCTTTCGCAGAATCCGATCCGAACGCAGATGAAACGAGCAACACCATCGCAATAAATGGCAGCGTGCGGACCAGCCTATGCATACACCTTGCCCCCGGCGATGACCTGCTGTGTCTTGTCGTCGAAGGTCACTTTCTCGCCTGTCTGAATCGCCGCCACGTTCATGCAGAGCGCGATGGAATGGCTGTATCCGGCTTCGATCGGAGCATTGGGAGTTTTGCGCGAACGAACGCACTCCATCCAGTTGCGCATGTTCGCCGAGGTTTGAGGGTCGGCTCCGGTGTCTGCCGCGGTGGAAGCGGCCTGTGCGTTCTCAACCAGAGAGGAACTGGGCAAGAGATTCGCGTTCATTTTCATTTCGGCGGCGGAGCCCGCGGTCAATCCACCGGTTGATGTGACGGTCTGCTTGTCCATATCGATCATTCCGCCGTTGGAGTAATACAACTCTTTCACGCCTCCAGCGGAGTTGGTAAAGCGAGATGTGTATTGCACCTGGAAGCCCTTGGTCGGATCATCCAGCGGGCCGTAGTCGAAGACAGCGGTCATCGTGTCCCAGTTCTTGCGGCCGTCTTTCCACAAGTAAATGCCCCCGTTGGCGACGACACTGCGCGGATGCGGCAAGCCAGTGAACCAATGAACCGTATCGATTTGATGAACCAGCCACTGATCAGGAATGCCGGAGGAATAGGGCCAGAAGAGCCGGAACTCGAGATACTTCCTTGCATCGAACGGTTCATAAGGGCGATCTAGCAAGTAGCGTTTCCAATCCGTGTCTTGCTCCTTTAGCAGAGGCACGACGCTGGGCCGACGCCAACGGCCGGGCTGGTTCACATTCCAGGTCATCTCGACCATGACAATCTCGCCGAACTTGCCGGACTGAATGTATTCTGCGGCCTTCTGGTAGCTCGGAGTGCTTCGACGCTGCGTTCCGATCTGAACGATCTTTCCAGTCTTCTTCACAGCGGCGAGAAATTTTCGAGCGTCCTCCATGGTGTGCGCGGTTGGCTTTTCGACGTATGCGTCGCGGCCGGCATTCACAGCCTCCACTCCGTGCAATGCATGCTGAAAATCAGCGGTCGCGATCAAAACGGCGTCAACGTCTTTGCGCGCATAGAGCTCATCGTTGTTGCGAACGGCATCGACACGGCCGCCGCCCAACTTCTCGATGTAGGCGGTTCCCTCTTCACGCCGCTGATTCCAGAGATCGGAAACCGCAACGAATTCAAAGTTCAGCTCTTTTGAATGTTGCAGAAAAGATGGAATCAGAGCGCCCTTCATGCGGTCTCCGCAACCGATGACGCCGACTCTCACGCGATCGTTGGATCCGGCGATGGCGCCGTAACTTCGCGCGCTCCATGAAACGGTGGTGGCGGCAACTGCTGCCGAGCCTGCTTTCAGGAAATCCCTGCGACTGGTTTCTGTGTTGTCCACGCTCGACACCCCGCAATTAAAGTCGTCGGGATAATCCTACATCTCGGGCGCAGTCCTTCGGGAGGCGGTAAGGCTCTGATTCTCGACCGGGGCGAGTCTAGTCATTGCTCCTTGCGGCGGCCCAACCGGGGCACAATCGTCCTGCATTTTGGAATCGATGCTTGAGTTCGCCTCGCGGCTCATCAGGGATTTTGGCGGTAGGCCAAATCTGTATGACCGGCACCGGCAGGGACTCCGGTTGTCTGAAGGGTGTTTCGCTTGCTGCGCGCGGCAAAGGCGCCGATGCCGCACGTCTCCGCATGAGGCGCGAAGTTGACAGTGTCGCCGCGAATTGCGGTGACGAGTCTTCCGTTGACGCTGGTAGAACCGACGCCGCGAAGGGTGTTGTCAGGCGCCACGGACAACTGGAAAGCGCCACCGCCATTCTGTACGCGCACGGTAAAGCCCGAAGGCGTGTTATCGACCTGATAGGGTGATTTGGCATGCGCCTTGCCGCAATCGAGAATGACAGCGTCGTTTTCAAACTCAAGCGTCAATCCAGTACTGCTGAAATATCGGCCTGCCATGCGAAAGCCTGTCACCGCCGTGGCGCTGGTGGTGATTGCATCGAGGAAGCCAATGCCTGTTTTCGGCTGCGCGACCGGCCTGGGAGGCGAGAAGGCCAGGGAGCCGATGTTGCAGTGTTCAACCTTGGGGGCGTAAGTCGGTACTGAAGAACTGGTGCTGCAGGGGCCATTGCAGTCGTACCCCTGCGGGCCGGCGGGGGCGCCGTTCACCATCATGGTCTTTGTCGTTGTCGTATAGCCGGTAATGATGCGCCCTTTTACAAGCGTCGATCCCGGACCAGACAGGCTGCCGTCGGGTTGCAAATTGACCACGAGGGGACGCGGCTCGTTGTCGAGTACAAGGTGAATTGAGCTGCCCGACTTTCGAATAGCGTAGCCGCGTCCGTCGACGACAGTAGAGACAAGCGAGCCGCAGTCCTGAATCATTGCGACCGGAGCCTGGCCGAGGTCGTAGCCGAAGGTGATGCTTGCCGATCCCGGCCGGCCGCGATAGGCTCCGACAAAAACCACGCCAGCTACGGGCGGTTCAGCGTTCGGGTCGGGCTTCTCTGCGAAGGGCATCAGAATGCTCGCCATGCCCTCAAGAGCTCCAGTGCCTTCGCATGCATCGAGGCTGCTGCCGAGTTCAAGGCACCTTCGAAGCGCCGGATCATTCACCCGGTTCGCTTCCGCTCGCGCAAACATGCCTGTAGGATCGAGGACTGGATCCCCGGCAATGGATGAGCGGCCGCCGCCCTGGTCCTGCTTCATCTGCTGCTGCAGTTTCGCTTCGTGCTGCTGGTAGCTCTGAGCGAGAGTAGTCTCGGCTCCCCGGTAGGTATCGGCCGCCTGCTGTCCCTGGAGTTGCTTGATCCAATCAAGCGCGTTCATGATTTCGTACTTGCCTTCAAGTTGCTGGAAGGTCTTCACCTCGGCAGGTGTGTGAGTCTTGGTGAAATCCTGCGAGAGTTGCTGCGCGGCCAGGCTGTACTCGCGATAGAGTTTCTCCTCATTGGGAGTGTAGGGTCCACCGTAGTGGCGTGCGTATACGATGCGAGAGATGTAGGTTGGCAGATAAGTGAGGACTGCGACTTGCCTCGCGGCGGTGTCTACCGGATCAGTGCCTTTGAGTTGCGCCTTGATCTTCTCAACGGAAGGAAGCGCTGCGGTATAGTCGCTCGATGGCGGTGCCTGGCCGAGTGCAATAAACGAATACGCGGCCACAATTGTGGAAAGCAGAACCGATGCCGCTTCTCTTCGCAAACTCATCCATCTCCTCCTAAGCCAGCTCGCGCAATGAAGGTTAGCTGATCATTTCTGTTTACGCAGAGGTGGCATGAAACTGTCGGGAGGACCGGTCAGAGATCCGTCGTCGTGAATATTGAACACGGTCTTCCCTGCTTCGCCCTTGCAACTTAGCGTCAATTGCTTTGCGCTGCTCTCGTACGTGCAGTCCTGGACGTCGCCCATGAAGGTGAAGTTGGCGCTGCCTCCGGACCGGAGCTCGAGAATGACGGCACCATTGGCATCGGTGTATGTCCCTCTGGGACCGGAGTTGCACCCGGAGGTAACAAGCACGAGAGAACCGGCAACAAGAAATGTGAATTTGCAACGACGCATTGGTCCAATCCCTTCTCACAGGTGAACTGCGGATTATCGATCGCTCTTTGCAACCAACTGTCCGCCACCACTCAGAGAGGCGAGGCCCGGTTCTGCGGAAGGAGTAATGGTGACCCGCTTCAGATTGTTCTCGTCCTGCAGGAGAAGCGAGAGACTACCATCGGGAGCCATGTCCCACCAGCCTTCCCTCGAATTGGGGGACACGGCCGTGTCCGCTTCCGCCACCGCCCTGCCGTCTACGAAAATGCGCAACGCATTGCGGCTGGGCACGTCCTGCGCCCAGACAACGTGTTTGCTATCGGCAGTGAACTCCAGCCTCTTCATGCCGGAGTTAGCGACAACGGGTGTGTACTTGCCGTCGAGAAAGATCCCAGAGGCAAACTCGCCGGTCGGCGATGGCGGCGCGGAATCCACCGCGATGTGGCGACTGTCAGGACTGAAAACGTAGTGCGCGCGCGGAATACTCGGAGTGCCGAGATTGGAATTCATCTGCACAGCACCGTCGATTACTAATCGCTGCGCGCCACCCTGGAAGAGAGATCGATAGGCATAGTGCTGGCCATCGGGAGAAAAGCGAAGATCTGTTGCGCCCTGGGCCGAATCGGGCAGGCGCACCGTCTTGCCATCTATATATGTTGTTGGGGGGCCACCGGTAAGGCCGCAGACTGCCCCGGCCCTTCCGCCCGCGGGCGCGACGATCATCGTGCCATGAGTGTCGGTAACGGGAGGAGACGGCTCGGGAAGGCACGCCTCTGATTCCTGATCGCCGATGATCGCGTAAGGCTTCCCATTAGTGAACGACGTATAGGTCGCCTTCGACGAGTCTGCCGTGAAAACTATGTGGTCAACATTCTGGTACTCCTGAGCGCGCTTGCCATCAACGAACATGTACTGTCTGCCCTGCGTAGTTGAGAACCTTGCCGCGTAGTGTTTTCCATCGGGGCTGAAGGTTACTTGATCAATCTGCGCACCGCGCAGATGAACAATTTCGGATCCAGGCACCTTCTTGCCATCAACCACTAGGAACTGGGATGGAGTTGGCGTACGGTTTGACGCCTCCACAACAGCAACGACCATGTTGCCCGTGGGCGCGATGTGCAAATCGAGACGGTCCGCACGCATGAACGGCTTACCGTCGAGCATTGCTTCCATGTAGCCGGCCGCGCCCGGGTGCTCAATTGTGGTGTAGAGATGCTGGCTGTCCGCACTCCATTGAACAGGGCCTCCACGGTATGTCGCCATCCTTCCATCGACCACCAGCCCCCACTTGTTCTCATCGGCGGGATCCGCAACGATCAACGCGAAGTGGTTGCCATCAGGACTGAATGCAATATTGCGCAAATCCTGGATGCCGCCATGCATGGAACTGGCGCTCCCGGGAACCTCCTTGCCGTCGAAGATGAAGCGGGTTCGGCCCCCTCCCCTCATGGTCGATGTCACTGCGTCGCTCAAAAGAAACACGTGCTGGCTGTTTGAAGTGAAACCCAGCTTGCAGCTGGAGCCGTCGAACCTCCCCATGTTTGACTCGGAGGTGCGCAGGAGTTCTTTGCCATCCAGCATCACCACCATCTCGGTGCCCACTCTGCCGCAGTATGCATACCGCTTTCCATCCGGGCTGAACGCAACCTGGGCATCGGCCGAGCCGATCTGTCCGCCAACGATCTCGTCGAATTTTGGCCCTGGGACGCCGTCGTAGTACATGACCATGCGGCTTCCGCTGTTCTCCAATGTCGCCACATGCACTCCGTGCGGGCTGATGAAGAACTTTGCGCCTTGCGCTAAAGGAGCCAGAGGCGTCTCCACAACTTTCGTGCCCTGCGGCGGATGGATCGGAGCCGATTCGTCGCGATCTTCCCCAGCTTTCGGCTGTCTTCCACGATCGGGCGACTGCTGGCCCGCCGGACTGGGCTGCTGACCTGGAGCTTTTGGGGGTTGCTGCGGTTGTTTCTGATTGATCTGGGCCAAAGCCTGGCAGGCCTTCTGAATTCCCTGCTGGCATTGCTGCTGCAGAACGTTCTGCTTCATCTTCTGCCAGACGCTCTGAGCACAGCCCGCGTCGGTGTGAGCGACCAGCAGGGCTAAAAGGGGGAGGGCATATTTGAATGACCTGATTCGACGATTGCGGACAGACATGCCGGACCTCCAGTGGGAAGATGGAAAAGCCAAGAAGTGAGCGGCAAGAAATTGCCTTAGGGTCGCGCGCCAATGGACCCCCTCCAATCGACGCGCAGCCGTTGCCGTAGAAAAAACGGTGAAGTGGTTCAACTTCGGCTTATCCTGTAGGACACTCCCCGGATTTGTCCTAACGGAACGCTGAAGATTTCTAAAGGAACCGGCTTCCATGTCTGATTCCCCGGAAAAGCAGCCCCAAACCGAGCATCAAGACGTGTGGCGATTCGCTGACTGCGAGTTCGACGATCTTCGTTTCGAATTGAGGGTGCGGGGAGTGGTAGTCGAGCTGGAGCGAAAGCCACTGGAGCTGCTTCGGTTTTTGCTGTCGCGATCGGACGAAGTAGTTCGAAAAGAAGAGCTGCTCGAAGCTGTGTGGCCCGGAGTCTCGGTGGTGGATGCGTCCCTCGCGACGGCAGTGTCGAAGCTAAGGAAAGTCTTAGTGGAGCAGGATGTTATCCAGACGGTGCCGCGAGTGGGGTACCGGATCGCCGTTGCTGTAACGCGAGCGCGACGGACGGAATTGACGATCGAGGATCGGGAGGTGAAGCCGCCCAATGGCAATCTGGCGGTTTCAGTTGCATCCCGGCGGCGATTCCCCTTCGGCTCGCGCCTGATTTGGGCGAGCCTGGGTATGGCCGCGGCAGTTGCTGTAACAATCGGACTGGTAGCTAGCCGGCGAAATGTTCCCACGACGCCGCAACTTGTCCATGTTGCGATTCTTCCGTTTCAGAACGTCTCTGGAAGCAGTTCGCTCGACTATCTTCGCTCCGCTCTTCCAGACGAGATCGCACATTCTCTGGCGACGGCGCAGTCGCTTACGGTCCGGCCGTTAGCGGCATCCGCGAAGTTCATTGACCCCGGAGTTGATTTTCGCAAGATGGGCCGTGACCTCGACGTGAATCGGGCGATCACCGGCCACTACCTCATCGAGGGAGATCGGCTTCATATAACGATGGAGGCTATCGACACCGTCGAAGACCGGATCATCTGGCACGACAGCTTCGACTTCTCACCCAATAATCTGCTGGGCATGCAGGAACAGATCGCGGCGGTCGCGCATGGACGCCTGGCAGAAGCGCTGGGGATAAAAGGATTTGCGGCAGACCCGCCGATCCGTGCGACAAACGAAGAGGCATACGAGCTTTATTTGAGAAGCGTCGCGCTTAAGTGGGATAACAAAACGGACAAGGAAGCGATCGATCTCCTACGCCGCGCGGTGCTGTTGGATGCAAACTACGCACCTGCATGGGGAATGCTCGCGCTCCGCTACTATTCGTACGCGAGATTCGGTGGCGGCGGGCCCGAGATGCTTGCGCTTTCAGACGCAGCATTGGACAAGGAACTCGCTCTCAACCCTGACTCGCTTGATCCGATCGCCGAGATGACCATCCATCGCACGGAACGAGGAGACCTGGTGAAGGCGCACCAAATCGCGCTGGAGCTGGTTCGGCGCAAGCCTGATGACCCGAATCTTCATCATGTATTGAATTATGTTCTGCGTTACGGAGGATCGCTAGACGAAGCGGGACGGCAGTGTGAGATCGCAGTCCTACTAGCTACGAAGGTGGTCTGGGGTTCGTGTTCAACCACTTTCAGAGAGCTGGGTAACTATGACCGCGCAAGATTTTTTGTGCGCAAGGACCTAAGTTCCGAATGGTCGAAATCCGCGGCAATCGAAGTTCTGCTGCGAGAAGGCAAGACCGCCGAAGCTCTCCGCGTTCCTGCGCCGCAGATTCCTCATTGGGACAGTTACAAAATGCTGCTGGCTTGCGCCGGTGGAGCGCCGCCTGCCGAGATTCAGTCCCTCGCTTCAAAAGTCGAAGTCGACGACGATCCTGAAATTGACTACTTCTTTGCCGGGCACCTTGCCTACTGCGGCCAGAACGAAGCGGCTCTGCGGATGCTGAAAATCGCTATCGACCGCCACTACTGTTCCTACCCCACCGTGGACAAGGATCCTCTCTTCGACAAACTAAGATCCAATCCTCAATTTCAGAAGCTGCGCCTTGCCGGCATGGCATGCCACGATGCTTTTGCGAACGATCGTGACATGCGGCTGTTGACGCCCCTTCAAACGGCGGGACGGCATTCCGGACCGCCTGCATCACCACACAGCTGATCTCCTTTAGGTTGGCCCAGCCATACCGAGACCCACCTAAACGGTGACCTCCTCCATCGCCAGCGCACGCGGGAACAGAATGTTGTTCTCGAGGTGAATATGCTGATGCAGATCCTGTTCGAACTCCCTCAGACCGCTGTAGAACGCGTGATAAGTCGGACACGCACCGACCGGAGGCGTGTAGTCATCTGACAGCTGACGAATCTCGGCTATCAGCGCACCAGCGGCATCGTGCTCCTGTGTCATCATTGCGATCGGACTTGCCACGGTTGCGAAACATGCGTGCGGCTTTGCAGTACCTTCTGATTGCGAGCGTTCGAGCCTAGTGACATACGGGAACAGAACCACCTCTTCCTTGGCGAGGTGCTCGTTCAGCTCTTCGGTGATCTGCGCGACCTTTGCCTGGATCTGAGGCAGCTCCGGTCTGGTATCGCCATGTCGATTAACAACCTTGGCCGCCAGTTCCGCAATACGCGGCAATTCGTGTCTCACATAGACGTGATGCGTATCTACGATATGCGCGATCAATGCGCCGAGCGATCTTGTATTCCAATCTTCTGCTACCGGCGGGGCGCTCGCTGCTGCCTGCTCAAGGGCGGCAAGCACGTCGCCGAGGGAAATATTCTTCGCTTCACAGGCTTCAGCCAATGGCCTACGCCCTCCGCAGCAGTAGTCGATTCCGAATACCTCAAAAACGCGGATCGATGCAGGATTCTCCAGCGCGATTTCGCGCACAGTTTGTGTGGATACGGTCATCATGACCTCCTTGAGCTCTCAGAGTAGGTTGTCTGGAATTCTGTCTCAGCGACTTTGGTCACTGGCGAGGAGTATTTGCAAGGAAAATGCGGGAAGCGCTCTACAGGCCGCCTCCCGCGTGTGAGTGACTTCGATTCGCTTACTGCGCTACCAGTTCCCTTTCTTCGATTTCAGCCGGCTTTGAACCGTGCGTCGAATCCTTCTCGAACGAGTGCCCGGTCAGCAAGCCGAGAACGAACCAACCAAGTATTGCTGCTCCTGCTGCGAACAGCACGTCGCCGGGGACCCGCATCCAGCGCAAGAACTGCATGGTGGGAGTCTGCAGGAACTCAGCCGAACGCGCATACCAGGTTCCATGCTCGATGGAAGCGGAGGCCTGCATCAGTCCAATCGGGAGCATGCTGAGAACGACCATGAAGATCAAACCAAGATTGATGCACCAGAAAGATGCCTTGAGCGAGCCTTCCTTCCAGCGTCGCGCAGGCTGCAGTGCGCGCAGGCAGAAGAGCGTCAGTCCGAGTCCGAGCATTCCATATACACCGAACAGCGCAGTATGCCCGTGAACTGGTGTCAGGTTGAGGCCCTGCATGTAGTAGAGCGCGACCGGCGGGTTGATCAGGAATCCGAATACTCCCGCACCAACCAGGTTCCAGAATGCGACGGCCACGAAGAAGTAAATGGGCCACTTGTAATTCGCGATCCAGGGAGCTTTCTCGGTGGGGCGAGAAAGGCGCAGGTTTTCCCACGCTTCGTAGCCGATCAGCGTCAGCGGCACAACTTCAAGTGCGCTGAACACCGCGCCGAGTGCGATCACCGCCGGACCCGAGCCGGCGAAGTAGAGATGGTGAAACGTTCCGATGATTCCGCCTGACAGGAAGATGGTCGTGGAGAAGAGCACTGCCTTTGTCGCACTGCGGACCTCCAGCAGCTTCAGACGAGTGAAGAGGAACGCGATAACCACCGTGGCGAATACTTCAAAGAAGCCTTCTACCCAGAGGTGAACTACCCACCAGCGCCAGTACTCGGCGGTGACCAGGTGGCTGCGCTGCCCGTACATCAGACCGGCCGCGTAGAACAGCGGGATAGCAACGCTAGAGACGAGAAACAGAGCCAGCAGCGATTTGTCTTCGATGTTCTTTTTGAAGGCGGGCTTCAACGACCGCACCATCAGGAAAAGCCAGAGCACCAATCCGACGAAGAGCAGAATCTGCCAGAAGCGACCAAGGTCGACGTATTCGAATCCCTGCGCGCCAAACCAGAACCACAGGTTTCCGAGTTTCTGTTGGATGCCGAACCATTCGCCGGTGAGCGAGCCGCCGACAACCAGGACCAGCGCAACGAACAGGACGTTGACGCCAAGCCTCTGATACTTCGGTTCATGTCCGCTGACTGCCGGACCGACGTAGAGACCGGTGGCCAGCCACGAAGTCGCGATCCAGAAGATCGCAATCTGCAGGTGCCATGTGCGCGTGATGGCATAGGGGAGATATCTATCGAGCGGAATGCCGTAGAACCCTTGCCCTTCCACTCCATAGTGAGCTGTGATGGCACCCATGAGAATCTGTACGCCCCACAGGATCACAACAACCAGGAAGTATTTGATCGTCGCTCGCTGCGAGGGTGTCGGCTGCAGGCCAAGGAACGGATCTCGATCCGGATAAGGCCCATGTACTGCCTCCTTCTCACGCGCCGAGTTCCACCACGCCAGCCCGCCGATCCCGGCAATGAGGCATACCACGCTGATAATGCTCCACAGAACCGCACCCGACGTCGGCTCATTGCCGACCAGTGGTTCATGGGGCCAATTGTTTGTATAGCTCACGGTTGTGCCGGGCCGATTCGTGCTCGTTGCCCATGCGCTCCACCAGAAGAACGCGGCCAGTTGCTGCTGCTTGGCGGTGTTTGTGAGAGCGCCCCGCGGGATTGCATATTCCTTACGTCCTGCTGCGAAGAGATCGGAATAGTACGCGGCCAACTGCCGGTATGCCGCGGCTCGATCCGCCGATAGCGTCACGCGATTTGCGCCGGCATCATAGGTATTTGTGCGAATCTCGGTGACCAGGCGCGCCTTCAATACGGCTTGCTGCTCGACATTGAGTGCCGCAAAATTCGCGGTGCCGTCGCGGTGCGCCCATGTGTCAAGCAGGATGTTCGACTCACGATGCAGCCAGTCAGCGCTCCAATCGGGCGCAACATATGCGCCATGACCCCAGATCGTACCGACTTCCTGCCCGCCAATGGACTGCCATACTCCTTGTCCATCCGTGATCGTGGAGCCAGTAAAAAGCAAGTGCCCGTCGGCGGTGTAAACATCAGGTATAGGGGGAGCCTGGCTGATCATCTTGCGGCCTACCGTTCCCAGGACCGCAAATGATCCCAGGATGACCACGGTAAGAGCCAGCCAATAGCGCTTATAGTTCATTGCTTGCCTCAATTCGCACGATGAGTGCAGTTCGAATTAACTGAGTTGAAGTTATCGGGGATTCAAATTGCTTTCAGGGACTAAAGTCACACGGGAAGACGATTATTCATGCGGCAGCCGCTTCTCCAGATCCCGCATTCGTGAATGCGGAACGTCCGAAGACGATGGTTGCGGCAATATTCACTGCGAAGATCAGGACTGCAGCCAATTCGAACATTCCCGACACGGGCAGCACACGCCACGCAAAGGAAGAAAATCCTTCATAAGCCAGCGGCTCGGAGCTCACGCGCAGCGTACAGCCAATCTGCAACAGGAGAAGGCTTGCGAACATCAGCCGCGTGCTGAGAAGGCGCGCGATCCCGCAAAAGTGCGGCAGAATTCGCGGCCCGATCGAGAACACCATCGTCGCGGCAAAACCTACGGTCAGTGCATGCCGCGAGGCACCCCAGATTCCTCCGTGGCTATCCGCAAGAGCTGCCCAGACACTCATACTTCCTGCAATTACCAGCCACATATATGCGATCCGGATGAAATACGGAAAGCTCGGGTGAACTCCCAACACCTTGGCTTGCCCATGCGGGCGATCCATCAAGCGCAGCGCAAGTACCACAGATATTGCTGAGACAAAGAAGAGCGATGTTGCAACCGACAACAGACCCGACACGCCTGCCAGAACGCCCAAGAATGTCTGCCGCGAGAGCCAGCTTCAATGCGCGCGGGCGAGGCTCATTGATGGCGAGAAACGCAGGCAGCCATCGGGCGGAGAATCCCCACACCACGGGCGCAAGGAAGCCCCATCCAAGCAGAACCAGGTATTTCTGATCGAGCAGGTGTGGAAAAGACGGAGTTGCTCCATATAGAGCGAGCCGCAGACACTCCACCAAGTTGAAGATCACCGCCGCTGTCAGGCCCGCAGTACTTAGCAGGACTGCGATCATCCATATTTCCACCGGCTTCTTCGTGCCTTTTTCAGTCTCGGGAATCTTGTGATGCGAAGCCGCTGACAGGAAGAGTAGAACCGCAACGAGTTCCGCCGCGGAAGAGCCCAGAAGCAGTGAACGCCAGTGCCACTCGTAGATATTTCCAACCCAGCGAAGAAGTACGCCGGCAGTCCAAAGTCCGAAACATATCATGGGCACGCGCAGGCCGGATTTCCGCACAGGCTGCGAGTAAAAGCCGATGCCGAGGATGAAGCTGCCGATCCAACCATACATCTGTGCATGGCCGTGTCCCTCCATCCAGGCTGGCGACATCGAGCCCAGCCCGTGATGTGCACTGATCGCCATCAGGTTGGAAAAGCCAAGCAGAGTCCCGGGCAACGCCATGAAGAATATCCCGCTGAGTATCCACGCACGCAGCATCCAGCTCTTGTTGCGCTCACGAACAAGCGTCTCTCTGTTGTGGGAGATGGGGACACTCATAGGGCTGACCTCTAAGCCAACGTAGAGCGACTTTTATTGCCTCACAGTGATTTTTGTCACTCGACGCGGGGAATTCTGCAGGTTCTTAACTTGAGCGACTTTGGTCACTGCATCGGCCGCAATCTGCTGGTTCCATACGCATATGAACCCGCAAATCCAGACTGTCGATTTCAATGAACGCCCCTTCATCGCCATCTGGGAGGTCACGCAGGCATGCGATCTAGCCTGTGTACACTGCCGCGCATCGGCACAGCCCGAGCGCCATCCAGACGAGCTCACCACTGCTGAAGGCGAGCAACTTATCGACCAGATTGCGGCCTGGAAGGTTCCGGTCTTTGTGCTTACTGGCGGCGACCCGATCAAGCGGCCAGATTTGTTTGAACTGATCCGTTATGCCCACGCGGTCGGAGTGAGAGTATCGCTAACCCCCAGCGCAACTCCCCTGCTTACCCGCGATGTTATTTTGCGTTTGAAAGAAGCAGGCTTGGCCCGACTTGCCGTGAGCATGGATGGCGCCTCGGCCGCGACACACGATGAGTTTCGCGGGCTTTCCGGGTCGTTCGCCCGGACGCTCGATGCAGTGCGCTGGGCCAACGAAGCCGGTCTTCCGGTTCAGATCAACACGACGTTCAGCCGCAGAAACATCGGCGAGATCGACGAGATCGTCGCGCTCATGGAGCAGCTGCGCATCACTCTCTGGAGTGTCTTCTTCCTCGTGCCCACCGGCAGAGGCAAATTGAATGACCTGCTCAGCGCCGACGAGTTCGAAGGCGTGTTCCAAAAACTTCATCAGCTGTCGAAATCCGCTACGTTCGATATCAAGACAACCGAAGCTCAGCATTACCGCCGCTACCTTCTGCAACAGAAAGCCGCGGAGAAGCGCGCAGGCGCGATCAAGGCCGACTCGCAAATCTCGACCGACGACATCGGCCGCGCGCCTCGGGGTCTCAATGACGGCAAGGGGTTCGTCTTTATCTCGCACAAGGGAGAGGTCTTTCCCAGCGGCTTTTTGCCTGTATCTGGCGGAAACATTCGCGAAGAGAGCCTCGAGACGATTTATCGAAATGCGCCTCTTTTTCGCGATTTGCGTGACACATCGCGACTCGAAGGGAAATGCGGCGCGTGTGAATTCAAGCAGATCTGCGGCGGCTCTCGCTCGCGAGCTTATGCTCTAACGGGTAACCATCTGGGTGAGGAGCCCTGCTGCGCCTACATCCCGAAAGGCTACGTAGCTGATCCGAACGAAGTTCGAAAAGCCACGCTTCACGTGATTCAGGGAGCCTGACAGCAAGCGAAGAGAGAAAAGGCTGACTTCAAGGTAGCTTATTTGCGATGGAATTCAGGCGGGGGGACCTCCCGCTTCGACCTTGCCATTGATCTTCCACTGAATGGCGTGCTGAATCAGTTCACGACCGCTCTTCAGCCCGAGCTTTTCCTTGATGTGCGCCTGATAGGTTTCGACTGTCTTTACGCTCAGCTGCAGGCCCTCCGCAATCTCGCGGGTCGCTCTGCCTTCGCCTATGAGCCGGAATACTTCGAGTTCGCGATCTGAGAGTGCAGCCACTCTCGATTCCAGTGGCGAAGAAGTTCCATCGATAAACTGTTGAAGGAGCTTCTTCGACATTGCTTCGCTGAGATAGACCTCACCTTCCAGAATTCGCCGAATCGCCACCAGGACTTTCTCGGTCGCTTCCTGCTTCATGATGTAGCCATTGGCGCGCGCGCGCAGCGCACGTTCCGCGTAGATCGCTTCGTCGTGCATGGAAAGGACAAGCACGGGAATGTCGGCGTTAGTAGCGCGGATAGTTTTCAGAACTTCAAGTCCATCGGGCCCCTTCAAGGAGATGTCCAGCACGAGGATATCGGGCCGGAGTTGCACAATGCACTGCAGAGCCACGCGCATGTCTTCGGCTTCACCGCAGACACGTAAATCTGCCTGCTGGTTGATGAGCATCGCCAAGCCTTGACGCAGCAATGGGTGATCATCAATTACGAGAACCGACTTTTTGACAAGAGGCGCAACCTGCTCAGAAACGATAGCGTTGGTCATTTGCATTCCCTCAGCAACCTGCACACTCTACTGCTTGACCGGAAACAGACAGCACACTGTCGTGCCATGTTCCGAGTTTCTAGAAATTTCGAGCCGCCCGCCAATCATCGCCGAACGGTAAGTCATGATATGCAGTCCCATACCCCTTGAGCTTTGCTGTTCCTCAGGAATCCCCGTGCCGTCATCCACAATCTGCAGTTGCCCTGCGTCGCCCTCGCTGGAAAGGCGAATTACGATATTCTTCGCGCTCCCATGCTTGATCGCGTTATTCACCGCTTCCTGCGCGATGTGATACAGGTGCGTTGAAGCGGTGATGTCGCGGATGAGAACTGGAGATGTGCATTCAAACCTGCACGAGATGCCGAAGATATCTTCAACTTCGTCGGCCCATATCTGCAGAGCCGACATGAGCCCCTGTGCGTCCGACATGACCGGCAGAAGTCCGCGCGCCAGTTCTCGCGTCTTGTGAACCGCTTCATTCACAAGCCGAACCAGCTTCCCGGTTTCTGCGGCAGCCGCCGGATCGGTTTCCGCCAGTTTCTTCTCGTGCACCTTTGCCATGAATGCAATGCCCGTCAGATGCTGGCCGAGTCCATCGTGCAGATCCTGCCCGATGCGCCTCTGTTCTCTCGCGCTCACATCCAGAAGCGCTCGCTCCAGGTGTTCTCGCTCAGTGATATCGATGCCTGTTGCAATGATGCACTGAGGCTGCCCATCGCTTTCGGCAAGTGACATGCTGGACCACGCAATCAGCCGCGTCGTTCCTTCTCGCGTGACCCAATGGCTCTTGCAGTCTATTGATGCGGAACCTTCGCGCAGTCGCTCGATCACGGAAACCGCACGCGCAACCTCTTCTGGCAGCGCGAGAAATTCGGTAATGCACCTTCCGCGCACTTCGTCAAAGTTGTAACCAGTTGTGACTTCGCATGCGCGGTTGAAGCGCAGGATACGACCGTCCTGGTCGAGCACGGTTATAAGAGCGCCTACGGTCTCGAGAATCCCAGAGACAAAGTTCCTTTCCTGCTGGAGCGCTCTTTCCGTCTCTTTCAGATCCGAGATGTCGAATGCCACTCCGTGAACGAACCATGGTTTTCCGTCCGGCCTGCGTTCCATCCGGGCATCGCAGCGAAACCAAACGGTTCGCCCGCTCTGCGAGATGACGCGGTAGGAGGAGCGCAGCGGTTTACCGGATAGGAACATCTCTGCCGTTTCCATGCTCCATCTCTGCTTGTCATCCGGGTGAATGCGCTGGTACCAGTGGGCGGGGTTCTGCAGCCATTCTTCTCTCGAGTAGCCTAATGCAGCTTCGATTTCCGGGCTGACATATGCCTCGCTGGTGCCGCTGTCCATATATGCCATAAACACCACCGCTGGGATCTGTTCGAGCAAGGCACGGTATTTTGCCTCGATGCTCGAAGCCAGGCTCTCAGCAGTGGTTTCGTCCATCGTTTCTTTCCCACGCTCCCGTTTTCTGAATTCGGCGGCAACTTCCTTAAGCAGTACTTCGGCATCTTGCGGAGCCATGCTGGAATCGTGATCGCTGTCTTGTCGGTGAACGTCAGTTCCTGCAATTGACGCCATGGGGCCCTTCCTTCCGGCTATCTATCTGTACCGATACTGCTACTTCTGACCCTTCCCGGGGCAATTCAGATGCATCCTGAACCCACAAAACTTCGTCCAGCCACCAAGGCTGATACTTCGATGGCGCAGGATGACATCTTGCGGGGTTAAGCTAAGGTTTCGCAAGTCGGATCTTTAAGGGGGATTAAAACTTATTACAGCCTCCCTGAAAACCGGGCGCAAAGACAAGGGCGCAGGCCTCACCCCGCACCCTCCCTGTAAACGTTCCCAGTTTCAGAATTCGAGGCGCATCGACCGCCGAAGTCCGAGCTTGTTCCGTGGTATGACCCTACGGTTTCGGTGATCAATCCGAAACTCGACGCACTGAGATCCATATCCGGGTCGCCAAGGTTTGTATGGTTGAAGACCTTTGTGAAAGTGCCCTCCGCCCCCAACCTGATTCCTTCCGTAAGCACAAAGCTTCTGCTACTGCGGCCTGCGAAGCGAACCGGCAGACTTCTCCATCTCGCGGCGAATCTCCTCTGCGTCGTCCATATCGCGTAATTCAGCGGCCTCTTTCTTCGTCTTCGGCCGGGCTACTCTGGCCTTCGCTGGCACAAACACTCGCGCGTCAGCCGGCCGCGCATGGAATGGCTCATCATGCGATTGCGTATCGAACATCTCTGATAGATCTCCTGCGAGCGCGTCTTCGAGATTTAGAGGCCCCAGTCCAAGGAGTTCGTCAACCGTCTTGACGATCGATCCCATGCTGCTGTGCCGGTGTGCAACTGTGCCGGGCTTCACCCACGGGCTAGCCACCAGCAGAATGCTCCGATGAGCATCCACATGATCCACCCCGCCCTGCGCATCATCTTCTGTCACGAAGACGGCAGAATCCTTCCAGATTGGCGTTTTGGACAAGTACGCGACAATGCGCCCCAGGGCGAGATCGTTATCCGCGACATAGGATGCACGGTATGGATAGCCGTCTTGCGGCCTGGGCTCCGCAGTGTGATCGTTAGGGAGGCGAATCACAATCAGTCCCGGCACCTTTCCCGCCGCCAGTCTCCGTCCAAAATCCCATTCAAACTCACTGACCCTGACCTGATCGGGTATCCCGAGATTGAAAGTGGGAAAGTGCCGATCGCTGGCCTCAAAAACAGGCCGGGGCACTGGCGCATTCAGCAGCAACCGCTGTCCTTCCGGCTCAACGCCCGCGTGCTCGTCGCTTCCTTCGACTTCGAGCCCCTCTCCATAATTCAGGACGCCCGGTCCGCTTTTTCCTCCCGCGGCGACATGCTCCCATAGCGAGCCAAATTGCGGTTCATCTTCCGGCATCGGCGCATCGGCACCGCCGAACAGCGCTCGCCTGCCCGGCTGTTTTGCCCTGGCATCCTCATGCCGCCGGCTGCCATAACTTGATGTCCACGCGGTATTGAAGAAAGGCGTAGGGTTCATCCCCATCACCCATCGATGTCCGTCCGCGGAGACATCCGAATCGACAAAGAAGTTGTCGCTGATTGCGAACTGCTGCGCCAATGCATAGAGGTTCGGAGTTACTTTGAGATGCTTCACGTCTGGCGGACTCATTCTTTTACGCCCCGCTTCGTCGTCCAGCGCAGCCCAGCCATCCATTCCCCAACGCGCCAGCGATGAGTCTCCGTTGACTCCAGGCATATCTCCGAGGACTTCGTCGAACGTCCGGTTCTCCCGAATGATCAGGAAGCAATGCTTCAACCGAGGCAGCTTAGTCTGATGCGCGGCGTTCGATGTGTTCATTGCAATGACTTGATCGGTCCACCTGACGAGGTCGTTCGATTCTGCGAGAGGAATCACACTCAGACTCCCCAGTTCCAGCGATCCAATGTATGTCGGGGCATGCGGATCGTGCGCGCTTCCCCCGTTTGGCCCTGCACCCTTTCCTTTGGCATTGACCACGAAGAGTTTGTTGCCGCTCTCGTTGACGGCAACTGCGGCCGGATTCCATCCGGCCGGAATGTGCCCGATAACGTGCAGCGTCCGTGCGTTGAGGACGGCGACGGCATTGATTCCGGACTCGGCTACGTACACTCGATCTCCATGCACAGCTACGCCGCTCGGCATCACTCCGCGCAATGGCCGATGATCCGCATCCTCGAACTGCTCACCCGAGAACAGCGACAAAGGCGTTTCTTCCAGGACGCGCGCACCGTCGGCACTAACCTTTACAAGAGTATCGGCATGCGAGAGCGCAACATACACAGCATCCTGCGCGGCAGCCACACCCGTGGGCGCAGCTCCGCCCACTGCACCTTTGCCGGATTCTGTAATGGGATCACCCAGACGCAGCTTTGAGATCACTGAAAGCTTCTCTGGATCGCGCACGTCGATTGTCCATAACGAGCTGCCGTCAACCGAATTCTCTTTTCCCAAACCCGGGACGTGTTTTCCTTCGACCACCGTTCCGTTACGCGCCGCTGCGGATGGATATCCAAACGGCGGAAACCGTAGCCCCCCAGCCGGGTGCTCACCGGCTCCAACTCCAGGAATCGTCTGGTATTCGAAAAGACCTGTGTTCGTGACGTACAACTTCGATTCATCCGGCGAGAGCGCCAGCCCAAATGGATAACGCCCAGTCGACACATAGCCGACCTTCTGCAGTGTGCCGGCGTTCAGAACGACTATTCGCCAGTTGCCCTCGTCTACGACAAACAGCCACTTGCCATCTTTTGAAACTGTCAGCGCTCCTGCAAAGCTCTTCTCGAATTCGCTCTCGCCGATCGCGCCATCCAGCGATCCTTCTCGGGCGACAGCCCAGGAAGTCGCGTCATAGGCGCGCACTTTTCCCGAGTCCCCACTTGAGACATAGAGCAGCTTTCCGTCGGGCGAAAACGCGACTCCCGCATCGACTTCGACTGCAGGATCGTTCTCCTTGGTCGTGGGGAAACGCCGAATTCTCGGGTTGTCCGACTCTGGGTCGTCGATGATGTTTATCGCAAATGGGAAGCCAATCGATGGCACCGCGACCTGTGCTCCGTCAGGGCGCAGTGCAAGCGCGAATGGATAGGGAGCAACAGAAATCCACTTGCCCACGGGATCAATCTGCCGACCATTGGGCAACGTGGCGTTCACTTGCGCCTGCACGCACGCAACCCATCCTGCGACGCACAGCATATACAGACAAATAAAGCGGCGATACCAGTTCATTGCAACCAGTATCGCCGTTCATTGTGAATTTTGAGTTGATGAAGAACCCTGGTCAGGATCTTCGCCGGCTCAGGTCTCAACGCACAATTTTGAATTCATCGTGCAGATCAGCCGTAGAGCTTCCACCCACCCACACCGTGTAGTCGGTCGCCTCAACCACAGGACGTCCCTCGTTGTTGTAGAAGGAAAGCTCCGGGAAGCCCAGCCTGAACGTGACTTGTTTCGACTCGCCGGGCTTCAGCGTAACCCTTTCAAAGCCTTTCAGACTGCGGACAGGCTGCTCCAGGCTTGCGCCCAGATTTCGCACGTAGCATTGCACAATTTCTGTCCCTTCGCGATCGCCAGTGTTTTTCACAGTTGCGGTCACCGTGACGAGATCCTTCGCGTCCGCGCGGCTGGCCTCTCTGACAGGGATGTCATGCTTCGAGACTGCGACGCCCTCATACGAGAACCTGGTGTAGCTCAGTCCGAAACCAAAAGGAAACAGCGCATCATTGGGTACGTCTACGTAACGTGAGAAGAAGCGTGAGTCACCATTGGGTGTCCGCGTTAAATCCAGACCTACTGGCGGCCTTCCGGTTGGGAACTGGTCGTAGTGGAGAGGTTCCTGGCCGACAGCGCGGGGGAAACTCATCGGCAATTTCGCGCTGGGCGCAACGTCGCCGTACATCAGGTTGGCAATCGCATTTCCCGCCTCCGTTCCCGGAAACCATGCTTCCATGATTGCCGGAACATGCTTCGCCGCCCAGTCCAGCACGAGCGGCCGGCCTGAAAATACGAGCAGCACTACGGGCTTCTCTGCCGCTGCGACTTGCTCCAGCAACTTCTGCTGGTTGCCCGGCAGGCCGAGGTACGCGCGCGATCCCGCTTCGCCGCTCATCTCCGCGGTTTCGCCAAGCGCCATCACCACCACGTCCGCCTGCTTTGCAGCTTCGAGTGCTTCGGCAAATCCTGCTTCAGAATCGCCGCTGATCTCAGTTCCCTTAGCGTAAAGCAGCGAACCGCCTGACTGCTTCAGTCGTGCGTCGAGTGCGTCCTTCACCGTCACTACATCAGGTTCCCGCTTCGTCATCCCCCATGCGCCCATCATCTCGCCCGTATCATCAGCGAGGGGTCCAATCAGCGCGACCTTCTTGCCATCCTTCTTCAATGGCAGAAGAGCCATACCGCCATTTGACCCTTCGTTCTTCAACAGCACAATCGCTTCTTCGGCGGCCTTGCGAACAAGCGGCCTATGCTCCGGGACCGCAGTTGTCACTTCCTTGCCTTCCGCATAGGGATGGTCGAAGAGGCCAAGAGCATACTTTACCCGCAGCACGCGTCGAACGGCCTCGTCGACAACGCTCATTGGAACCTGCCCCGACTTGATCAGCCCGGGCAGCTCCGCATCGTAGTAGTGCGACATCATATCCACGTCCACGCCGGCCGTGAGCGCTTTTTTTGCCGCCGTCGCTGCATCGAGGGCGATTCCGTGGTTTCTCAATTCCATAACAGCGGTGTAGTCACTGACCACGAAACCATTGAAGCCCCACGAATCGCGCAGTACCGTCTGCAGGAGATACGTGTTTGCTGTTGCCGGCACCCCGTTGAGGGAGTTGAAAGCGCTCATCATCGTTGCCGCGCCCTCTTCTACTGCTGCCTTATAGGGCGGCAGATAATCCTGGTGCAGCCTGCTCATCGACATGTCCGTTGTGTTGTATTCCCGTCCGGCCTCCGCAGCGCCGTATGCGGCATAGTGCTTCACAGATGCGGCCACGCTCGTCGGCTGCGACAAGTCGCCCTGCTGATAGCCGCGGATGTAGGCACGGGCCATCGCTGCCCCTAAATAGGGATCCTCTCCGGCACCCTCCTGCGTCCTTCCCCATCGCGGATCCCGCGAGATGTCCACCATCGGCGAATAGAACCAGTCCACGCCGCCGGTCCTCGCCTCAGTTGCCGAAATGTGCGCGAGCGAACTCACGAGCTCAGGATCGAAGGTTGCTGCCAACGCCAGCGGCATCGGGTAAATCGTCTTGTAGCCGTGAATGATGTCCGCACCGAACATCAGCGGAATGTGCAGGCGGCTTTTCTCTACCGCCGCATGTTGCAGCTGATTGGTTCGCTCCTGCCCGACAAGGTTCAGCAGCGAGCCCAATTTTCCGGTGGAGACGAGTTCCATTGCATCGACGGGGTGCGGCGCGGTCGGATTCTTTCCAGGATTAGCCACCTCGTCCGCCGTCTGCGCCTGGCCGCTGTACCCGCTGTCACTGTACTGAACGAGCTGGCCGAGCTTCTCGTCGAGCGTCATCTTCTTTAGCAGCGCCTCTACTTTCCGCTGGATTTCCGGCGAGGCGAGTTGCTTGTTCGACGGCCCTGCATGCTTGCGAGACGTCTGTGCAATCGCGCCTGACGCTCCCCACGCACTCAGCGCGAGCATCGACATCAGAATCCAAAGACAGCCAGCCTTCAACTGCTTATCGGGAAAACTCCGTAATAATTTCATTGGCGCCCATCTCCTCAATACTTTCGTTTCGCGTTCAGCTATGCATCCGTTTGCTGAATCTGGTTTCACTTCGAATTACTTTGGATTTCGACAACTGCGAGCCCATTGACCGGCAGACTCAACTCAAGCACTCCATCCTTCAAGGTGGCTTTTTCCGGGACCGGCAAGGCCGATGCCGCGTTCATTTCAGCAACCTGCTTCTGTGTCGGATACGCCGGGCTTCCCATCGATGCATAGACACGCAGGGGGTTTCCATGCATCGCGTCCACGCGCTCGATCGCCACTTTCGCATTTGGCGACATACCTGCAAACCGCAGCCGCAGTGCGATGGGTTTGCCTTCGGCCACTCTGTCCATGTCCACCAGGTTCCACGCCGCGACTACAAGGGTGCCGTCCTTCCTTCGCGTAACGAGGACGTTTTCAGCGGGGTTCGCGATCCGCTCCTGGCCCAATTTGTGGAGCAGCGCGAAATCGTAGAAGCTCGGCTTCTTGATCATTCCCGGCGCGATCAAGCCGAAGCCGTTGTCGAAAGGCTTGCGCTTGACACCGCCTTCTTCGAAGACATCGTCAAAGGTCCAGAAAGACATCATGTTCACGAGGCCGTCGCATTGGCTGATATCCCGCGCCAACGCAGGCCCTACATACCAGTTGTCTCGTGCGCCAAGGTCGCCATACGAAGGGACGTTCCACTCCGTCCACATCAAGGGGAGGGTGGGACTTGCCGACGATGCGATCTGACCATGCACCTTTCCAATCGCCTTGCAGAGCCTGTCTTTCATCGGAACGGGATCAGATGTATCGAACAAATCTTCGACCGTGTCGTCCGCGTACCCGTGTGAAGAAACGAAGTCGACAGGAACATGCTGCTCGGTCACATGCTTGAGAAATTCAGGAACCCAGTGCGCTGAGGAGGATGAGGGACCGCCCACTCGTATGCGCGAATCTACCGCCTTCAGCGCGCGCGCAGTGTGATCGTAGAGCTCAAAGTAGGTGGACTGTTTCGGCTCGCCTGCCCAGAAATCGATGTTCGGCTCGTTCCAGACTTCGAAGTACCACTGCGCCACTTCGTCGATGCCGTATCGATCGACAAGGTGCTGCGCAAGGGCCTTCATCAGCGCGTCCCACCTGGCATAATCCTTTGGCGGAGAAACATTCTGCTTGTACCAGAAGGGATGAATTGCCTTCGGATCGGACGCCAGCTTGTATGGCATAAAGCTGATCTCGACAAACGGTCTTACGCCCCGATCGAGCAGCCCGTCATAAATCTGGTCGACGTAGGTGAAGTTGTAGACCGGCTTCCCTGCCTCGTCTTCGTCGTACACTCCAACTTCGTCGTGCAGAATCGCGTGGAAGCGGACGTATCGCATGCCAACGCTATCGTGAACTTCTTTCAGATCCCGTCGATAGTTTTCACGCAGCGCAAGAATCGCCCGCCCGGACCCGAACGTCTCTTCCCAGAAGTGCGGGAAGGGGTGTCCGCTTGCTCTCGCGTCGACGGCAATTTCCTGCGTCGCGTTCTGACCATTGAGAGCGCCCGCAGCGATCGCTACGGCGGCAAGGATGACCAAGCACGGTTTTCTCATCTCGCATGCCTTTCTCCGATTGACCGGTCTATAACAGTACTGAGAAACTGCGATGGGATGCGCAGGACTACGGGCTTCAGCATTGGCCGCCTGCGTGGTCCCGGCGAGTTGGCTTGATGGCATCTCCGCGGGTGTAAATGGCAAGTAACGACATCTTGAACGTCCAGCGACGGCGACTCCTCAAGACGATTTCTGCATTCTCTGCCGACGCAATCTCCTCGCGAAGGCTCTGGGCTTCGATGCAGGCGAGCGTTTCCCCGCCGAGCCCCGCAATTCGCTTCGAAGAGATTGCTCAGAAGGCCGGTCTTAATTTCGTTACCCGCAATTGCCCGACCCCGAACAAAAACCAGCCGGAGACGATGGTGGCCGGCGTCGCGCTTTTCGACTATGACAACGACGGGTTCCTCGATATTTATTGCGTCAATGGCGCAGAGATTCCTTCGCTCGAGAAGACTTCGCCTGAATATTGGAATCGCCTCTATCGCAACAATCACGACGGCACATTCACCGACGTTACAGAAAAAGCCCGTGTCGCCGGTGCGGGCTATGGCTTGGGAGTAGCCGTCGGAGACTACGACAACGACGGGCGCGCCGACATCTTCGTAGCCAACGTCACCGGCAATCAGCTTTTCCGCAACAATGGAGACGGGACCTTTACGGACGTTACCGCGAAGGCCGGAGTGGCCGGCGCGCAGGCTCATGGCAAGAAGATGTGGTCCGTGGGAGCGGGTTGGTTCGACTACAACAATGACGGCCTGCTCGATCTGTTCGTTGTGAACTACTGCCACTGGGAGGTGAACAAGGATCCCTATTGCGCGCTGAAGGAGGGCCTGCGCGGCTATTGCCATCCCAACCAATACGCGCCGCTGCACAATACGCTCTATCGCAACAACGGCGACGGCACCTTTACTGATGTGTCGCGCGAGACCGGCATCAACGCATTTCTCGGCAAGGGCATGGCGGTGACTTTTGCCGACATTGATGGCGATGGTTTTCTCGATGCCTTTGTCACGAACGACACCATGCCCAACTTCCTGTTTCGCAACATGGGGGGAAAGAGGTTCGAGGAAATTGCGGTTCCCGCAGGTGTTGCCTACTCGCTGGACGGGAACGCGCTTTCCGGAATGGGTGCCGACTTCCGCGACATCAATAACGATGGCCGCGTTGACATCTGGCACACCGCCGTCGAGCACGAGGATTTCCCGCTCTACATCAGTCAGGGTAGCAACGTGTTTAGCGACGCCACCGTCACGAGCGGTCTGGGCCAACTCACCAATCGCATGACCGGCTGGAGCAACGGCGCTTACGACTTTGATAACGATGGGTGGAAGGACCTCTTCGTCGCGCGCGCGAATGTGATGGACAACATTCAGCAGGCTATTCCCGCGCACGCCTACCCTGAGCCAAACTCTGTATTCCGCAATCTCGGCAACGGCAAATTTCAAGACGTGAGTTCGAGCGCAGGCGCTTCGTTTCAGATTCCTGGCGCTCACCGCGGCGCTGCCTTCGGAGACATTTTCAATACCGGCCGGATCGACGCGGTTGTCACCAGCCTGAACGAGCCGATCAAGCTGTTTCGCAACGTCGGCGCGGCGGGTCAGCATTGGCTTCTTATTCGGCTTGTTGGAACTCGAAGCAATCGCATGGGACTCGGCGCGCAGATTCGCATCACCACGCCCGACGGCCGCATGCAATGGAATGAAGCAACCACCGCGGTCGGCTATGCCTGTTCGAGCGATCCTCGCGTTCACTTTGGCCTCGGATCGAGTGCAACAGTCAAGGAAATCCGGGTAACCTGGCCCAGCCGCAAGGTGCAGACGCTCATCAATATCTCCGCCGACCAGATTCTCACGATCGAAGAAACAAAGGCCTGAAGCGAAGCCCAGGGCGGGTCGACGATTGCTCATTTGCGGTTGCATTTACTGCTTCAATCTCGCGTCCATCGCGTCTGTGATCTCTACTGCTTCCTCGCCGGCCATATTCTGTGCCTGCTTCTTGCGGGCGAAATCGGCCCGGGATCGCGCCGCGTCCTGCGTTCGTCCCACTTGCGTGTACGCGTTGGCCAACGAGATGTCGATCTTTGTCTCTTGCGGAAATGCCTTGCGGGCAGTCTCGAGTTCAGGGATGGCGCGCTGATACTCACCGGTCCCCAACAGCAGCAGCCCGAGCAGGTAGTGCCCCAGCGGCAACTCCGGCTGCAGCTTCACCGCTTCTTCAGCGAATTTCAATCCATCCTGTGGATTCCATTTGTACTCTGCTGCGGCTATTCGCAATCGCGGCAGTACGCTCTCCGGCTGCTCCGCGATTTCCGCTTCGAACTCCCTGATCGCGCCATCGTGGTCGCGGGCATCCTGCAGCGTGCGTCCATAGGCGTAGTGCACGAGAGGAAAGTGCGGCGCACCGGCAATCACGCGCTCGTATTCCGCCTTCGCAGCATCGTATTCCTTGGCTCCACCGAGGCAGGCAGCGCGGCCTACGTGCTGCACGACGCGTCCTTCCTGTGTGTTCGGCTCCGGCGGGGCAATGTCTCGCATGCGCAGCGCTACCATTCCAAAAGTGCCGGCGAGTTCCCCGCTTCGTAATCCGCCAAGACACAAAGAGGAGAGCGCATTCCTTGCGGCCTCAAATTGTCCAGCTCTCTGAAGCAATATTCCTTCGTGATACAGTACGACGTCTCGTAATTGCTGATCCTCGAGCACGCCCACCTTCTCGCTGTCTTGAATATTTTTCAGAGCGCGGTCGGGCTGTCCCAACTCGAACTGGCACAGGCCAAGCATCGCGCGCGCGGTGCCGTGCTTTGGGTTTAATGCCAGAACTTTCTCGAAAGCTATCTCGGCTTCGGCATAGCGATCGCTGTCATATTTGAGGGTTCCCAGCGACCACCATCCCTCGGTCCATTTCGGATTGGCGATGAGGGCGCGGTGATATAGCTCTGCAGCTTCATCCAGACGCCCGGCATCGCGTGCCTCGTCTGCCTTCTTTTGAAGGGCTTCCAGCCGGGTTGCTGATTCCGCGCTCCTCGCCTTCGCAACGTGGGCTTGTGCGAATGCTGGTGTAGACGAAACCCCAAAGCCGATTGCCATGACTGCAGCTATCGTCAGCTCAGCGCAAGCTGAAATCCCACTCCGCATGGAGCCTCGCAGCAAGATCACTTCAGAAGGTCTCATTGAAAAGAAAAGGCCGTCGCCGAGCGTCTTCACTGCGGCGCATCGCCGACGGCCCAATTTGTAAAGTCTCCCTGCCCCGAAGAGCAGGGAGAAAAGGCAGGCCAGGTTAGAACTTGAAGTGGAACTCGCCTTCAATCGTTCGCGAACCGAGAGCATTGTTGGCACGCCCGAAGTTCGAGTCGGTGATGTTGGTGTTGATGTTGGAGAGGTTCACTTTGTTGAACACGTTGAATGCGTTCGCGCGAATCTCGAGGCGGGCGTTTTCACCCAGCACCTTCATCGACGGCAAGCCAAATGCCTTGGTCGCTGCGAAGTCAAGATCCGAATAGCGCGGACCGTAGAACGCGTTGCGTCCTATGCCTGGAACTTGTGGGAGTGCTGTGGGCGTCGGAACAGAGTTAATGTCGCTCCAATCCGGGCTAGTATTGTCGACTACGTCGGGCTGCGTGAAGTAGGAAGTGCCGCCGTTCGGGAAGTGCCCCGCCGCAGTCTTGAACGAATCCGTAGACTGGCTGCTCGACGCGCCGCCCAGATAGGAAGCGGGCCTCAGATCGCAGTTACCGTTGTTTTTGTAGAAGGCATTACAGCCGAGGCCGCCGTAGTGCGGGTTATACGGAAATCCCGAGTGATAAATGAATACGGGACTGAAGGTCCAGCCACCCAGAATCTTCTCGGCCATCGTGTTGCCAGGGAAGAGCCGCGGCGTCCACATTCCGAACATCTTGATGGTATTGCGAACGTCGTAGTCTGAGTTGCCCCAGTTCTGGCCAGGCAGCCACTGATAGTCAGGCTGCGTATACGGTCCGGATCCAGCGTCGAGCGAGTGTGCCCATTGATATTGCACGTCCGCCTCGAAGGTGTGAGAGAACTGGTGGCGGAGCTCTGCCCTCAGCGCGTTGTAGCTGGAGGTACCTGAGTCCTCATACCAGTCGATGAAGTTCACCGCCGGGTTGAAAGCAAGTGCACCCGATAGAATCTGCGGTGCAAACTTGTTGTAGAGGTTGTACTGCAGCGGCAGATGGCGCGCCGAGCTTCCCGAATAGCCCAGTGTGGCTACCCATTGATTGCCCAGATCGTACTGCGTCTCCAGGGAGTACCGATAGACGTAGGTTGTCTTCAGCTTCGGATCAATTCCCGTGAGGTTTACCGCTACTCCGCTCGATGGCAGGTTGGCCGAGTTGAAGGTCGAAATCAACGCGGGATTACCGGGCAGTGACCCATAGGTGAATGGATCATTGATTCCGTAGACGATCTTGTTTCCGGTAAGCGTGTTGCTGTTGGTCAGGAACGGCGGATCAAAACGAGTGTTCGTTGTGATTGCCTGCTCGAGCTGGTTGTAAGCCATTCCGAATCCGCCACGGAGCACCATCCTGCCCTCATGCTTCATCGGCATCCAGGCAAAGCCAACTTGCGGTCCGAAGTTAAACTTCTGTGCATCTACCTGCGGTTTGTTGAGAACGACAGCCAGGCCTGTGAAAGTGTCGGAGCTGCTTCCCAGGTTGACCCGCGGGTTGTTGCCGGCTTTTTCAGTCATACCTCCGAAATACTCCCAGCGCAGCCCGAGGTTGACGGTCAGGTTTGGCTTCATCTTCCAGTCGTCCTGCACAAACACGGCCGGAATTCCCTGGCGGTCATCCTTGCGCGAGTCCGTTGGAATGCCGGTCTTTGGATCGGCGCCGCTGATGGCTTCCGTCTGCGGAGCATCGTTCAGGAAGTCCCAATAGTTGTTGAAGTAGAAGTTTTCGCTGGCGGCCCATGTGGCCGAATCGAGATACGCGAGCCGTGTGTACTGTCCTCCGAACTTGAGGTTGTGGCTCTTGTAGACCTTGGTCAACACATCTTTGAAGTTCAGCGTCCACTGATCGAAGACGCTGCCGATGCTTGGGGCGATGCCATGCGGCCCAGCGTCCGAAAATGATGCGAAGGAGTTAGACCCATCCTGGTGGTTGATGTTCGCGGACGGAAGACCCGCCGGAATCTGAGGATTGTCTTTCAGCTCGTTCCACTTCCAGCCGGCCATGTCAGCGCGCGCTTCATTCAGCATCGTGCCGCTGAAGGTGTGATTTTCGAGCAAGCCCATGGAGTAATTCTTGGCGTTGTGGTGGAAAAAGTTCATTGCGCGGTCGGAGAAGCTATCTGACGTTACCGGCACGTAGTAGATATTCCCGGCGACAAGGTCCTTGCTGGTCATCTGGTAGTCCACGCGGCCGTTGTACTGCGTGTTGACCGTGTTGTTCGGACCCTCAGTTGCCACGTAGAACATGTCGGCGTTGCCGTCCATGTTTGCAGCGTAGCTGCCCGAACCATCGCCACCGAGTCCAGGGTGGAAGGTTTTCACGCCTCCAACGACGGTTGGATCTGCATAAGAAGGATCCTGTTGTCCAACACCGATTGTCAGGGGCTTACCCAGATCGAGCCCTTGTCCTTCAATGAAGTTGCAATTGACGCCCTGGATCAGTCCTACATCCGAGCACTTGTGCGGGTCGCCCGCTCCCTCAAGTACGCTCGTCGCGGCAACACCGACTCCCTTGACGGAGAGGAACTTATTCGCGTTTGTTCCTGATGCTGACAGACCGTCGAAACTCGAGGTCTCATACCATCCGCCACCGGTGTTCTTGCCGTTGTTGCGAATAGTGTCATATCCAAAGAAGAAGAAGAGGTGATTGCGAACAACCGGTCCGCCGACGGTCCCGCCATATTCGTTGAACCGGGCGGTATCTTTCTGTGGATTGTTGTTTGGCTCGAAACGCTGCTTGGCATTCAGGCCGGGTCGATCCAGCTTGAACAAACCGGTGCCGTGGAATTGATTCGTGCCATTCTGTGTGATCAGCTGAATCTGCGCGCCGCTGAAGCGTCCCTGCTCGGCGTCGTAGGGATTGGTGACCACTTTCATTTCTTTGATCGTGTCAGGATTCGGCGTAACGATTGCGGCGGATCCCCAGGTCACGCTGGTGGATTGCACTCCGTCGATCGTGATGCCATTGGTGTCTGGCCTGCCGCCGTTGCCCGATACCTGCGGGCGGTTCTCAGTCTGGTAAGGACCGCTGCTCGACCCCACACTCCCTGGTCCCTGGTTTCCGGGCAATCCTGCAGAACCGCCGCCACCATTCTGAGAGGCATCCCCGAACATACCGGGAGCGAGGTTCGCAAGCTGCAGAGGATCGCGGCCGAAGTCCGGCATCTTTGCCAGATTCTCCTGCGTGATGGTTCCGCCTACGCTGCCGGTCGCCATATCGATCACAGGCGCGTCCCCTGCGTTCACAGTGACAGTTTCGCTCGCGCCGCCTGTGTCGAGCACGACGTTCAGCGAGTTCGCCTGTTCCGCAATGATGTGAACTCCGTCCATCTGCTTCTTCTTGAACCCGTCGCGCGAAGCTTCAAGCTTGTAAGTGCTCGGCGCAAGCTGGTTGAAGACGAAGTTGCCCTCGCCGTTGCTCGTCGCCGTGATTGCACGGTTCGTTTCGGTGTCGGTGAGAGTCAGCTGCGCCCCCGGGATCATTGCACCCTGGGAATCGGCAACTGTTCCCTGAAGGCTAGCTCGGTATTGGGCCTGGGTGGGAAGAGCACACAGGGCGAGCAGCATCACGGCTACCGGCCAGAAAGCGGCCCGCAGATGCGCAAAGTTCCTGTGTTCCCAGCCTGTCTGTCGAGAGCTGAGTACATTGTTTTCCTGCATCACGTTCTCCTGAAAAATCGGTTACAAGGGGTACAGCCAACGCTTGTCATCGTGGAAGGGGCACAATTGTTTGTGCTCATTGCGCAAACGATTGCGCAACCGAATAATAGGTACCACCGCCGCTATCCCATTGTCAATAATGATCTTTGCCCGACGCACCCTGCTTCAGGCACCTCACCCGCTCCCCATCGACCTTTGCCGCAACTAATTCGTTTGAGCTCACAAATTGCCCCTTTCGGTTCCTGCTTCCAGTCTCGCCTATCTGAACCCGCCTGGCCCCGAGGATTCGACAGTCGGTCACCGCGCACCGCCGGGACGTGTATGCTTGTCCCGGCAATTCGTCGGAGGTTCACGTCCTTGCCAGAAGAAGTACGCCATATCAAGCGCACCGTCTTTTCAGCCCTGATCCTGTTCGTTCTCGCCGCTCCATCACTGTTCGCCGCAAGCCGTCGCAAACCTATTTCGCTCCGCCCTGACGATGTCCTCCCTACGGGCAATCAGTGGATCTCTCTGCCCGACATCCGAGCGAGCGACGGCGCTCTCGGCACATTCAACTTCCTGTCGATGCATCATCGCGGGCTTCTCCAGGTCGGAGGCGACAAGGGTACGCCTGTGTTGCAGCCATACTTCACCGTCGGCGGAAGGCCTCTGGCATTTCAAAACCCATCATGGGAGCTCATCCAGTACTGGATTCCCGCTGCACATCTCACGATCGACGGCTTTGACGCTGCGCTCACCTGGTGCGCTCCACCTGAGTCGCGCGCCGCTTTTCTCCGGATGACCCTCACCAATCATCGCGCCGCGTCTGCTGAGGTCACTCTGGGTGTCCGCGCCTCATTCGGCTCCATCGACCGCGTCACCTACGTTCCCGTTGCGCTTCGCGGCGAGCGCACCATCGCTCCTGCCACGTGGGTAGATCCGGCGGAGACCTTCAGCTACATCACGACCGATACAGATTTCTCCTGGACGCTGCTTCACCCGGGATCAAAGGGAGGCATCAACGCTCCCCCTACTACGGCGAATCCCTCCGTCGACGCGAGTCAATCCAAAACGCTCGCGCCTGGCGAGTCCCTCGAAGCGAACTTCGTGCTGGCGGGAGGCATCGAGGAGTTCAGCTCTGCTCACAACGCCCGTGCTCTGCGGGAACAAATCGACCGCAGCGGCGCCGAGGCCATCATCGAGCAAACCGCGGAATCCCTCGCTTCGCGCGCGCGGACTACCGGCAAATCTGACCTTGATTTGCTGATGAATCGGAACTTCCTGTTCACCGAGTTCTATGCATGGGGACGCACCATCGACACGGAGCAATTGGTCGGCATTACGTCGCGCAGTCCGCGCTATTACGTTTCCGCCGCCTACTGGGACCGTGACGCCATGCTGTGGAGCTTCCCTGCTCTTCTGGATAGCGACCCCGCTCTTGCCCGTGACGCTCTCGAGTACGCGCTCACCGTTCAGTTGCGGAACACGGGTACGCACTCGCGCTTCATCGACGGCATTGTCCTCGAAGACGGATTTCAACTGGACGAGGCCGCCGCGCCGGTGGTTGCCCTTGCGGATTATGTCAAGCAGACCAGCGACACGGCATTTGTCGCCGCACATCGGGAGGCGCTTACGCGGTTACGCGACGGCCTGCTGGCGCGCTTCGACTCTGCAACAGGACTTTACTCTTCGCTGCAGGACGCACAGGACGAATTTCAGAAGCTGCCCTTCATCACCTATGACAACGTACTCGTCTGGCGCGCCCTGAGCGACCTGGCTGACCTCTACACGGGCGTGCACGATACCGCCAACGCGTCAGACATGGCCAAACGAGCTTCATCGCTCCGGGAGGCCATCCTCGCCCACTGCATCGCAGCATCAGCTCCCGGCGCGGGAGGCACGATCTTCGCATCGGCCACTGATGGGAAGGGCTTCGTATTTACAGACATACCGCCCGGCTCACTCTTCAAGCTTCCGCTGCTTGGCTTTGTTCCGGAATCGGAGCCAACTTTCAAGCGCACATTTGACTGGCTGCAATCGAAGAACTACCAATACTCCTACGGCGAACTACCGTACGGCTTGCCGGGCAGCTACCGCGTTCCCTTCACCACGGCGTGGAGCATCGCCGACGAACTTCGCTTGAAGGGCGGGCACGACAAAGCGCTCAAGATTCTCCTTACCAGCAACTGGGATGGGGGCATTATCACGGAAGGCGTCGACCCCGCCACCGCCCGTATGGATCAGGCGGGCCGGGCCTTTGCAACCGCGGCCGGATACATGGCTCATGCAATCTGCCAGACTTCGTGCACTGACAAACCGAAATAGACCCGCCTCATGCCGTCTCAATGAACTCCAATCGCAGCAACCAACCGAGAGTAAAAACATGACGATCAGTACCTTCCACATTCCATTACGCAACTATCCGGTTGCACGCGCATCCTGCTTGCTGCTGGTTATAGTCGCTTTCATGACTGCGAAGATTGTCGCGCAAGGCGACTACTACCGCCATGTCATCTTTGACAATAGCCTGACGCCGGACACCTACTATCACACCCAGGCTCAGACCAACGGGCAGAGTTTCGTCGAAGAGCAGAAGAACCGTCTTCCGGTTGACTCAGAGCACTTCCGCACGCCACCGAATGCGATCCGGCTCACCTGGCAGTCCGCACCCAACAGTGGGTGGAATGCGCAGATATCGATGCTGAACTTCCGCAATCGCCGTCCGGGCCTGGACGGCCACAACCTCTACTTCTGGCTCTACGCACCACAGCCCATCGCCGCCGCAGATCTGCCGAAGCTCGTACTCTCCACCTCGCCAGAGGGCCTGCAGGTTGCCGAGTTTCCAGCCAGCTTCAGCGCACCGCTCGCGCTGTCCAAGTACACCGGCGACATTCCCGCCAATAAATGGGTTGAAGTCCGCATTCCGTTCGCCGACATCACTACTGCGTCAATCTATCCTTTCAACCCCGCATACTTGCAGAGCCTCACGTTCCAGCAGGATCGCGCCGACAACGCCCGCCACACGCTCATCGTCGATGAGATTCGGGTAGCGGATGCTTCCTCCTCAGCGGCAGCACTCCCCGCGCCTTCGAATCTGAAAGCCACTGGCTACGATCGCCACATTGAACTTGAGTGGACGTCCAGCGATCCCGCTGGCCTCGCCCGGTATGTCATTTATCGCTCTCTCGACAACGGCCCGTTTACTGCTGTAGGAATTCAGTTGCCTCGCTTGCATCGCTACGAAGATTTCCTAGGAAAGTCCGGTTTGCACGCGCGTTACAAACTCGCCGCTGCGGGCTGGAACTATCGCGACTCGGCTCAATCCAACGAAGCCGAAGCCTCCACACGGGAATTGAGCGATGACGAACTGCTCACCATGATGCAGCAGGCATGCTTCCACTACTACTGGGATGGGGCTGATCCGCACTCCGGCATGACCCGCGAAAACATTCCCGGTGACGATCGCATTGTGGCCACTGGCGCAAGCGGGTTCGGCATCATGTCGCTTGTCGTTGGAGTCGATCGCCACTTCATCACGCGCAACGAAGGCGTCGCGCGGCTCACCAAGATCGTGAATTTCCTCGAGCATGCCGACCGATATCACGGCGTATGGTCGCACTACATGAATGGAGCGACAGGGCACACGATGCCTGTTTTTGGCATGTACGACAACGGCGGCGATCTCGTCGAAACTTCTTTTCTAATTCAAGGTCTTCTCGCCGCGCGCGGATACTTCCACGGCTCCGATCCCGCTGAGGAAGCGCTCAACAAGCGAATCACTGCGCTCTGGGAATCCGTCGAATGGGACTGGCACAGACAAACGCCGACGAGCGATTTTCTTTACTGGCACTGGTCTTCGCAGTGGGCTTATCAGATCCACCATCCGCTCATCGGATGGAATGAGGTGATGATCACCTACCTGCTTTCTATCGCCTCGCCTACGCACGGAGTGCCCGCATCGATGTACTACTCCGGCTGGTCATCGCAGTCGGAACTCGCTCAGCACTATCGCGAAGGCTGGGGCGGAACGAAAGATGGCAATCACTACTCGAATGGCAATACGTATTACGGCATTAAGCTAGATGTGGGTGTAGGCCGCGGCGGCCCGCTCTTCTTCACCCACTACTCCTTTATGGGCATGGACCCGCATGCATTGCACGATCGCTTCACCGGTTCCTACTTCGATAACAATCGCAACATCGCGCTGATCAATCGCGCTTACGTCACGGCTAATCCCAAGCACTATGCCGGATACGGTCCGGATGCGTGGGGGTTGACGGCCAGCGATGGGCCGCGCGGGTACGTTGCTCAGGCGCCCGACGAACCGGACGATATCGGCAATATCACGCCGACGGGTTCACTGGCTTCGATGCCCTATACGCCTGAAGCTTCGATGGTGGCTCTTAAACATCTCTATCGCGACTACGGCAGCACCATGTGGGGTATCTATGGCTTGCGCGATGCGATCAATCCCACAGAGAACTGGGTATCGCCAATCTTCATGGGGTTGAACCAGGCGCCTATCGTGGTGATGATCGAAAATCACCGCTCCGGGATCGTCTGGAAGAGCTTCATGTCGAATCCTGAGATCGCTTCTCTGATCAAGAACCTGGATGCGGCAACCGCGGCCGCGAGCAAGCCGTGAAGCTTCCAGAGAGGAGAAAGGCGGAAGCAAGAGGAAGTATGAAACCAGATCTGTATGCAGCATCCACCTGCATGAGGACGCTGCTTTCGATCTCAGTCCTACATACGGTCCTACAGCTCGGAAGCATCGCCCAGAGCGTGGGCCCAGTCGTTTCATACCAGAAGACGACGCACGGGATTGAAGGCACGTTGGCGCAAGGGTCCTTTGCGGTCACTGTCTACTCTGATCACGTCATCCGCGTTCAGGTCTCACAAAAAGAGCGTCCTGATAATTTCTCCTATTCGCTTGTGAACAATGCTTCACCTCAATTTACAAATTTTTCCACGAAAGCGGGCAGTGACTCCAAAATCGTCATACAGACGGCCAGCCTGACTGTGGAGATCGAACGGTCTCCGCAATTCCGCGTTATCTACAAGGACGCGCGAGGCACATCGCTGAACGAAGACACCGCAGGAGAAGGCCTGGGCACCGTGTTCAACGGAGCAAAGCTCGCCGTTTACAAGACACTTCAGCAAGGCGAGCGCTTCATCGGGCTTGGAGAGGAATTGGGTAACCTTGATCGCCGGGGCAGCGTTGTCACTCTCTGGAATACCGACAACTACAGATATGACGATCCGCGCGTTCCTATGTATGCCGGGGTTCCATTCTTCATCGGTCTCCACCATCAGCAGATCTACGGCATCTATTACGACAATTCCTACCGCTCTACCTTCAACTTCGGAGCCTCCAACAAGCGATTCTCGTCTTACACTTTCGACGGAGGTGACCGCGATGAATTTTTTATTCACGACGATTCCGTGGCGAAGATCATCGCGCATTACACATCTCTGACCGGGCGCATGCCGTTGCCGCCCAAATGGAGCATCGGTTACCAACAGTCGCGCTGCAGCTATGCCTCTGAGGATCAGGTGATGTTCATCGCGCGAACCTTGCGCGAAAAGAAGATCCCCGCAGACGGCATCGTGCTCGACGCTGACTACCTGAAAGACTACGAACCATTTCGCATCAACAAGGAGCGCTTTCCGGATATGCGCGGGCTAGCGGACAAGCTTCGCGGTATGAATCTGGAACTTACGGCATCCGTCAATCCGGGAATTCGCATCGACAACAGCTATCCCGCTTACAAATCGATGTTGCTGCAAGATGTGTTTCTGAAATATACCGACGGCAAGCCGTACATCGCCGACATCTATCCAAATACCAATCTGTATCCTGACTTCACCGACCCCAAAGCTCGTGCATGGTGGATAGACAACATGAAGGTCCACCAGGACGTAGGCATCAACGGCTATTGGAACGACATGAATGAGCCTGCGATTGACGGCCAGGCCATGCCGGACAATGTGGTTTTCGATTTCGACGGAAGGAACGGTTCAACGGCCGAGGCACACAACCTCTATGGGATGCTGATGGCGCGATCCTCTTTCGAATCCTTCAAGAAGTTTGGCGGCAACAAGCGGCCGTTTGTTCTCAGCCGCGCCGGGTTCGCGGGTATTCAGCGTTATGCGGCGGTGTGGAGCGGCGACAACCAGGCCAAAGACGAACATATCCTGCTTGGTGCGCTGCTCAACAATCAGATGGGATTGGCCGGTGTTTCATTCACTGGCCCCGATCTGGGCGGCTACATCGGAGACGGAAACAAGGATCTATACAAGCGCTGGGTGGAAGTGGGAGTGTTTTCGCCCTACCTGCGCAATCATCGCGAACAGAATGCGGCCTCCAACGAGCCATGGGCATACGGGGAGGAGGCCGAAGCCATCTCGAAGACGTATATCGGATTCCGTTACCGCTTGCTGCCTTATCTGTATTCCAAGTTTCGCGAGACCAGCGAGACGGGCATACCGATCAGCCGCTGCCTCTGCATCGATGATCCCCTCGATGAGAAGGTCTACCAGCAGAAGTATCAGTATGAGTTCCTGTTTGGCGATGCGATGCTGGTCAACCCGATGACGAGCAAGGAAAGCAGCAAACAGACTTACCTGCCTGCCGGAGATTGGTACGATCTCTTTTCAGACGAGTTCATCCAGGGCCAGCGAGAGGTTGGCTCTGACTATCCCGCATACCGTATACCCATTTTCGTCAAAGCTTCATCGATCGTACCGTTGCAAACCGAGGTGCAGTCGACGAAAGATCTGCCTTCCGACACGCTTTACGTGCACGTCTTCTATGGGTCGGCCGCTCATCGATTCGTCTACTTCGAAGACGATGGCACCACGCTCAACTACCAGCGGGGAGACTACTATCAGCGATCGATCGACTTCGATCCTTCTGCGAAGAAGATCGTCTTCGGCAAGCCGGAGGGAAGCTATGCTTCTCACTTTAAAAAGATCGCCGTCGTGCTCCATGGCTTTGGTTCCCACGCCGGATTCCGGACAAATAACGGGGCCGCATCCATCGAAGAGATCACTTCGCACCTACTCGATCCGCTAGGCGACATGGAGCCTTTGTATTTCGACAAGGAACAATTTCGCTCCCTCCGCGATAAAGAGAAGATGCTTCCGCAGAAAATGCTGATCGTCGACAACACCAGCGAGATTGTCGTTTCGTGGGATTGAGTTGGTTGGAAGAGTAGCTCTGAGCGCTAACTACATTAGTTGAAGCGCAAGTGTTGATGGGGAAAGTCTCTATTCCTGCTGGTCTAGTCCTGGAGGTCTAGGATCTGATCCATTCTCTCTTTGTATTTTGCCTGCCTGCCAATCTTCGGCTTTTCGTCGACCACACGGACAGGTTTCGGCTGCCCCACGCGCTCACGGGCATTCGCCTTCACGGCTTTGGTGACCGAGAATTTTGCAGCCTTCTTTTTCGCCATCGTTATAAGTATCAAATATAGAAGCCGCCCAATGCACAGTGGCGGGTCTTTTTTCTATCGCGCAGATCGGGACATAGGGCTCGAAGGATGGAGCGGCTCTCTTGCCGGAGAGTAGCTGTATGCGGCCGATCGCTCGTGCGTCGGCGGAGGCGGCCCCACAGGCTCTGGAGTGCTTTCGTCTGGGCCAAAAAGTTCTCGGAAGTCTTCGACGAATGAGATGGCGATCACTACTGCTGAGCCCGCCATTCCCACAAAGAACAGAGTCACAATCACATCGATCAGAAATTTGCCTATCGCGTGCATGAGTGCAGTATTCCGCTGGAATGTGTAGCGAGAGCTAAAGGCGATGTAAGGGATTCATAAGCACACTTGCGACGGCCGGACCTGCCTTGCTGCACCTATGGCAAGTCAACGGGATTAGTATGGAAAAGTCCTGCCAGTTGCGAATGCACCTGGCTTTTAAGCAACATTCCTGTCGTTTGGTTTTTCGCGGCAGAGCTTTTCACCCGAGCGGAGTTTGCAGCAGATGGAAGAACGCGACTTTTTCAACGAGACCACGGAAATGCGCACCCACAACCTTACCTGTCCCAAGTGCGGGCAGGCCGGAGAATACAAGGTCACGTGGGTAGTTCGCCGCAAGCGCGCGCAGCTTCCTCGCAATGCCGATGAGCGCGACCGCGCCAAATTCGCCAAGGCACAGTCCTACATGGTGCGCCGGGACGATAAGCTCTCGTGCATCAATGTTCGTTGCCGCAAGAGAGTTGAAATCACAAGCCTGCAATCGCTTGCTTTTCTGAACGAATAGCCTGAATCGTATTCGCGGTTCCACGGTTTAAATGAAATTCACGCGTCGCTGCATGCGGTTTTCACGGCACTGCAATTCGCTGCCTCCGCTGCAGCTTCCCCTGCATCGTAGTGGAACGCGGCAGCCCTTATATGATTGAATCGAAACAGTGAGCAGCCCGTGGCCAGGCCGGCCTACCGTGGCTTCCCCAGGAGAAAGAATTCTGATGGCCAATTCCCTTTTGCCCCCCGAGGAGCGCAATCTCACCCCTGATCAGGTCGAGCTGCTCGACAAACGCCGTGAGTGGGGACACACTCTTCTAGTCATTGCCTGCCAGTTCGCCGTGATCGCGACGGTGCTCCTACTCTGGGTCGGCCAGGATCTGCAATACTCTCCGGGCTGGGTTCATCCCATGGCCTTTTACTTCGGCATCGCGTGCACTCTTGTTGTGATACTAGGCCTTACCGGGCTGATCCTTAGATCCGGTACGCCCCGAATCGACTAAAGCGCCGCTGTGCGACACATACGCATCCATTCAGAGCCGGCGACAGTGCCGGCTCTCGCTTTTCCGGTTCTGCCTGCAGAGCGGGTCGAAACGGTATAGCCTGAAAGTACCCCGATGGCAGCAGCCCCCTCAACGACAACCACCGATACGCAAACGGCAAGGCGTCTGACCGACAGTCACGGCCGAGTCATACACGATCTGCGCGTCTCCGTAACCGATCGTTGCAACTACAAGTGCATCTATTGCCGGACCGGGGAGTATGGCGCGCAGTATCCCGAACTCGCGATCGACGAATATCTCCGCCTCATCAAGCTGTTCGTCAATCTGGGCATCGAGAAGGTTCGTCTCACAGGCGGCGAGCCGCTTCTCAGAAGCGGTCTAATCGAACTCATCCAGGAACTTGGGCGCCTTCGCACCACATCCGGAGAGCCACTCGACATTGCAGTCACGACCAATGGTCACCTGCTCGACAAAATGGCTGCGCCGCTGAAAGCTGCCGGCCTGAACCGCGTTACAGTCAGCATGGATGCTGTCGACGCCCCTACCTTTGAGCGCATCACACGCGTGCCGGGAAGCTTCAAGAAAGTACTCGCCGGAATCCGCGCGGCCAAAGCGGCCGGTCTCACACCGTTGAAAATCAATTGCGTACTCCTTCGCGGATTTAACGACAACGAGATCGAGGGCTTTGCCCGCTTCGCCCGCGAAGAGGACGTGATCGTGCGATTCATCGAGTTCATGCCTCTCGAAGAGGATCGTCTCTGGTCACCAGACATCGTAGTTCCTCTCAATGAAATCGTGGCGCGCATTTCTCGCGAGATGCCGCTCGTTCCTCTCGCTCCGCGCGAGCCGAGCGAGACCGCCCGGCGCTATACCTTCTCTGACGGCATTGGCGAAATCGGAATTATCGCTCCTGTCAGCCAGGCCTTTTGCGGAGCATGCAGCCGCGTCCGTCTCACCTCGGACGGCAAAATTCGAACCTGTCTTTTCTCCCAGGTGGAGCATGACCTTTACGGCCGCATGCGCGCCGGACAGCCCGACGCCGAACTATCCGACTACATTGTCCAGACGATCTATGGGAAAGAAGCTCGACATCATATCGGAGAACCTGGCTTTCTCAAACCTTCAAGATCCATGGTCCACATTGGCGGCTGACAATCCTTCCGGCGCCTGGTTGACCTCTCTCGTGACTTTAGTACATACCTACCCCGACCAAAGATATCCCACATTCGTAATTTGCCTGCCTCCATATGCCAAAATTGCTCAGCAGAGAATTCTTTCCCGATTGTGCGTAGATGACTCAATCAACTGAGAATCGCATCCCCCTAGATGACCTGATGGTCTTCCATCAGCTCACGCGATCGCTCAACTCGAGCTTCGACCTGGATACCATTCTTCGCACCATCCTGGAGCAGATGGAACGGCTCATCACCGCCGACATGTGGACGCTGCTCATGATGGACGACTCGCGCACGGAACTCTACTACGCCATCGCCTCCGGGAACGGCGAGAGTTCTCTGCGAGATCTTCGAGTCCGTGTCGGGGAAGGCGTCGCCGGCTGGGTCGCCGAACATGCCGAAACCCTCATCGTGCCCGAGTCGGAAGACGATCCGCGGCTGAATCAGACTCTCAATGCGGAACAGCGCATCGTTCGCTCCGTAGTCGCCATGCCCCTGCGCGGCCGCAAAGGCATTCAGGGTGTTATCGAGATCCTCAACCCGCGCGCCAGCCAGATGAGCGACTACACGATCGCGTTTCTTCACATCCTCTGCGACCATGCCGCCATCGCCATCGAAAACGCGCAGGACGTCGCCCACATCCAGCAACTCACAATCACCGATGACACAACCGGCCTCTTTAACGTTCGCCATCTTTATAGGGTTCTAGAGCAGGAAGTCGACCGCGCGCATCGTCACGGGAAACCTGTCAGTCTCGCATTCATCGATCTCGACCGCTTCAAGCTGGTCAACGACACACATGGGCACTTGATCGGCAGCGAACTCCTCGGCAAGGTCGGCGCGCGCCTTAAAAAAATCGCCCGCCCTAAAGACATGTGCTTCCGGTATGGAGGCGACGAGTTCGTCGTGATGATGCCTGAAACTACTGCCACAGAGGCGCTCAGCGCAGTTAGTGAGCTGCATCATCAACTCATCCACACTAGCTATCACATGAGTAACGGCCTTGAGCTGGCTGCCAGCGCCAGCGCCGGCCTCGCCACGTGCCCGCCGGAGAACGCCGTTCATGCCATCATCGGAACCGCCGACGCGCGCATGTATGCCGTAAAAAGCAACGGCCGCGGAAAAGTCCGCGGCGCGTAGTTCGTTTGCGTTCCAGTCTCTGTTTCTAGTCTCTCTGGTCTTCCTTCTTCGTCATTGCTTCGAGCTGTCTGCGCCAGTCCAGCGAGTCTACAAACGGCCGTGACTCGCGCCAGTTTGGCTCGACGATAACGTGCAATTCCAGGAACACTCGGGTCCCCAGCAGCGACTCGATCTGCTTGCGGGCTCCCGTCCCGATCTCCTTGAGCTTTGCGCCACCTTTGCCAATCAGGATGGCCTTCTGCCCGTCGCGTTCGCAGTAGATCGCGGCCGCAATCCGGGTGAGCGGGAGCTTCGCATTTTTCTTGCGCGGCTCGTCAGCGGGTGGTTCCTCAAATCTTTCAATTACCACTGCCGACGCATATGGAACCTCCTCGCCGGTCTCGACCAGGATGCGTTCGCGAATGAGCTCCGCCACCATGAACCGCATCGGCTGATCCGTGTACTGATCGCTGGGGTAGAATCGCTCACCTACCGGAAGCGCATCCACGATCTTGCGGACCAGGATGTCCAATCCGTCCTTCTTGCGGGCACTCACTGGAACCACTTCCGCGAAACTGTACTGCTTAGTCAGCGTCTCGATGAGCGGCAGCAAAACATCCTTCGCCACAAGGTCGATCTTTGTCAGCACGAGGAACACCGGGCAATCCAGGCCTTTGATCAGCGAGAACAGAAACTCATCTTCGCTTGCCCAGTTCGACGACTTGCGTTGGTGCGCCTGCCCCGGCTCGCCTGAGGCTTCCAGCTGCACACGTCTGCTGGCATCGATCAGAACCAATACCACGTCACGAGTTTCAAGCGCCTCGTGAACCTCCTGGAGCATCCGCCTGTCCAGCTGGGACGCAGGTTTGTGCACCCCGGGCGTATCGACGAAGACGATCTGCGCTGCCGGATGCACTTTCTTCTTTGCGGGAACCTCTACCACGCCGGCGATCCTGTTGCGCGTTGTCTGCGGCTTTGCCGTAACAATCGCCACCTTCTCGCCAGTCAGGGCATTCAACAGCGTGCTCTTGCCGGCATTCGGCCGCCCAAGTATCGCCACAAATCCAGACTTCAATTCGATTCACTCCTAATCTCTAGTCCCTAATCCCGGCGCACTAACCTGTAACTCCCTATTCCTTGCTTCCTAGTCCGCTTGTACCCGCCCTCACGGCATCGCCGTCGCTTCTTCCTTTGCCGGCGGATAGATCCGCAACCGGTCCACACGCCTGTCTGTGGAGGCGACTACTTGTATCCGCAACCCGCTGTGTTCCAGAAGCACCACTTCGCCCGGCAACGGAATGCGGCCTTCAACCTCACTTACCAACCCGCCCACAGTCGTTGCTTCGTAATCCTCATTGATCTCGAGCTCATCCCCGAAGAGGCGTGACAACTCGCCGACAGGAAAATCTCCCGGGACCACCCAGGCGCCACCAGGCTCAGGCTGCGGATCGCTGATGTGACCATCCTCTTCATGCTCGTCGCGGATATCGCCTACGATCTCCTCCAGCAGGTCCTCAATCGTCACCAGACCCGCCACGCCGCCGTACTCGTCGATGACAATACGCATGTGCTGCTTCTCGCGCTGCATCTCGCGCAGCAGTTCATATCCGCGTTTGGTCTCCGGAACAAAGACCGCCGGCTGCTGGATACTCTCGACGGTCCGGCTGCGCGCCTCTTCATCGCTGATCTGCAGCAGGTCGTGGGCGAATGCGATTCCCGTAATCGAATCCAGAGTCCTGTCGTACACCGGCACGCGGGAGTAGTTTTGCTCCTTCAGCTTTTCGAGAAAGGTTTCCAGCGTAATCGACTGCGGCACAGCAAAGATCTGCGGCCGCGGCGTCATCACCTCCCGGACAAGCTTGTCTCCAAACTCCACGGCCGAACGCACCAGATCGCGGTCGCTCTCCTCGAGGATGCCCTCTTCTTCTCCTGCTTCAAGCAGAGACTCCACATCGGGGGCGGGCTCTTCGTCCTTCGCTGCGGGAGCCTCCGCCAAGGCAGCCAGTGAAAAGAAGAACCGAATGATTGCTGTGATCGGCGTCATTAGCCATAAGAGCAGCCGGATCGGCCACAGCAGCTTCGCTGCCCATCGGCCCTTGGTTTGTGTGAAGAGAAGGTTCGGTAGTATCTGGTTGCAGAACAACAGAACCAGCAGCACCACCAGTACTGCCTGCGTGATCTCGGCAAACGTCGGTCGCGCTGCATGCGGAGCCCGATCGAAGAGCACCGCGCCGATCGCCAGCGCAATTGTTCCCAGGGTCAGTTGTTGAAGTACGGCCGCACACAACGCCGCGTGCTCGCGCGTCAGGCCGATGAACGGCTCAACTTTCTCTTCCCATTCATCGAGATTGTCCTGCACCTCGCGGGGCAGAATCTTCCCGAACTCCGAGTACAACCGGCTGATGTACGCCGCGAAAGTGTCAACCAGCGCGACCAGAATGAGCAACAAGATCGTTGTCCAGCTCATGCGCGCACACTCCGATCAATCAGCCCATGCGGCAACCGCAGCTTCGTTCTCAGCCTTTCCTCCCGCCGCGCCATCTCTCCGCCGTCCGTCTCGTGATCATACCCCGCCAGATGAAGCAGCCCATGCAGCATCAGCACCTTGATTTCGATCGATAGCGCATGGCCAAGTGTCTTTGCCTGCTTTCGCGCCGTGGGAATGCTAATCGCCAGGTCGCCGGCGATGTCCCGATCTGCGGGTGACCAGCGTCTGCTTCTGGAGATACGGGCGAGCACCGGGAATGACAGCACATCTGTCGGCTTGTCCTTCCCCCGGAATTGCCGGTTCAGCCGCCGAATGGCGTTGTCCGTCGTCAGCAGCACGGAAACCTGTCCCCGCAGCCGCACCGCGCTCTGCGCCTCACACAGAAACCGCGCCAGGGTTCGCGCGGACGGAACTCGATTGTCGCGGGATTGGGCCCTTGGGGTTTGGGCCGCTGACCGTCTCCGATTCGTGATGCGGGATTGGTCAGACTCCAGGTCTGGGTCAAGAATAATCATCGTTCGCGAGGCCGCCTTTCGAGGCAGCCCCGGTCACTTCATTTTATGCGAGGCTGCCTCAGGCCCTCATAAGGCCGGCCACATACGCATAATCCAGCTTTGCGGCCTCCAGTGCAGTCTTCCCCTTAAACGGCGGATCGTGATCGACGATGAAGTACTCCACTCCGGCCTTTTTCGCTGCCTCGTAGGCCGCCTTCAGCGGAGCCACGCCCGTTCCCAGATCCACGATATGTCCGCCGGCCGCTGGGCCAAGCTCATTGATTGGCGGAGTCACGGTGCTGAAATCCTTGAAGTGCATCAGTTTCACCCGGTCTGCATTGGCCGCGATCAGCGCAGCCGGATCGCCACCACCAGCCGCCACCCATCCAGCATCGATCTCCAGCTTGACCAGTTCCGGGTCGGTCGCCTTCAGCAGAATGTCAAATCCAGTTTGCCCGCCTTCGAACTTGCGGAACTCGACATTGTGATTGTGGTATGCGAACACGAGCCCTTTCTTCTTTGCGCTCTCCGCGATCTCATTTGCGGTGGCCGCCATGCCTTTGAAATCGTCAGCGGTGAGGTGATTCATCTTCTGCATGATCCCACCCATGTTCGCGCCACCCTCTGACTTCCCGGGCGGGAGCACCGAACTGATCACGTACTTCACTCCCAGCTCCGCGGCCTGATCCAACACCTTTTCGGTCGGCATGAACCCGAAGGCAAAATGTCCCGATGGACAGCCCAGCCCGGCGTCAGCCAGCATCTTCTTGAACTCCGGAATATTGCTGATCGCCATTGCAAACGCTTCGACGTATCCATATCCAAGCGCCGAGAGCTGTTTCAACGTTCCAGCCGGATCTTTCTTGAAGTCCGCGGCTACCATGTACATCTGCACACCGGGTTTTGACTTCTCGTCGGCGCCAAAAAGGCGGCTCACTCCAGCCACCTGAGCAGCGGCCACCACTGCAGCAGAGCGAATCAGCAATCTACGTCGACTAAGGGACATGTCCATCCATCTCCTCTGCGCAACGCGCAGTTTCATTGCCCGCGAGTATACAGGAGACCCATGATTTCAAGAACGTGGGTCATTCCGACCGTAGGTCGCCGTCGGCGACCGGAGCGGAGGAACCCGCAGTTGCTTTGAATTCGCAACAGCCGACCATCAGACTCACCCAAAGTCAGGATTGTGCTCCTTCAATATTTGAAGTCCTGTCTCAGCCGAGCGTTTCTTGGGAGCTCGTGCGTCACCTTTACACTCCAACTCCCACGCACAGTGCAGCCCGTACACCTGCTGAGTCGAGAGGTCGGGCGTAGATTCGCCAAATAATGCGAACGTCGTTGATCCCACCATTCCATATCCGGCTCTTGGCTCCGTCTCGTCCTCTTCCGGCGCATACTCATACCTGAAGACCCAAAGCTTGCGGCGATCATTTGTTGGCGGCCAAAAAAGCTCGCGCGCGTCGGCCTGCTCAATCTCATCTGGCGGTTGTCCGAATTCCATCGGATGCGCCAGCCACTGACACATTTCTGAGATCGCCTTAAAGTCGTCTGTCTGAGACTGCGCTGGAATTCGATTCTCGGCACCGAGTTCCGTCAGATAGTGCATCGCCGCAGCAGCCTCTTGCGGAACAACGCTCGCCGCCTCAAGTTTCTGGTAGCCGCGCTCATCGCCCGTTGCGGCCGCTGCCCACGCCGCCTCAAGTTGCACGCCCCGATCGGAATGCTGATCTGCGAGCGCCTGCACCTCTTCTCGATGACCTTTAGAAAGAAACGGAATACTCGCCGCAGCGCTGTGGGCGTAGCTAGAACGATCTTCGTCTGTTTCATGCAGCCACTGTCGCAGCAGCACCAATCCAGCCTCGGAATCGAAAGGGTGACACGCAAGCCTGCCTGACCGAGCCGCGGAATTGCACAAATCAAGAAACGTGACAGCAACAAAACCTTCAGGAAGCGGCTTGCGGAGCGCCTCGATAACATCCGCTCTCCATGGATGCCGGTCTTTCGCGACCAGATGGAAGATCATCGACCATGGGAAACCATCCCTGAGTAGTGGAGATCGCGCCGCCGTCACCACCCGCTCCAAACCTCCAGCGGGCGCATACATACAAACAACTTTCAGAAGTAGAAGTAGGTCGTTTCGCGTGCGCTTATCAGCGGTGGGACTCGCAACGTCGAAAATGCGAAGAAGCTCAGGTCCTCCGCTTGCTCGAAGTACCTGAACCGCATCTTCGCTCTTCGGCTTCTGCATCAGGCCAAGGACGTCAGTCAGTGCCGATCCGAAGGCCCGTTTCGCTGATGATTCAGTTGATAGAGGCAGGACTTTCAGAAGCCTGACAATGAGCTCCGCTTCTTCCCCAGTAGTGATCTCGCCTTGGGAGACTTCTCCAATCTTGTCTGCTGCCGACTTCGGATCTTCGATCGCTGCTTTCAGAGCGCTTGTCAGTTTGCTTTCGCTCATTGGCCCAGTTCCTCCAGCCTTTTCAGGCAAGTGTAGCTACTATGCATGACAGCACTGTTTCTCCAAACACTTGCAAAACAAAGCGCTCCTGGCATTCTGTACATAGTATTGGACGATCCCGGAGACGCACGGTGACGCCAAGTGAACTGCGTTACTCCTGGCACGCAAATGCTCCAGCAAAAAAGGTCCGCTCCAAGAGCGGACCTTCATACCACCTGCTCGGTTCAATCTCTACTGCGGCTTCGCCGGATGCACCGCTTGCTGCGGTTGCTGCTGCTCCCCCGCCTGCGCGGGCATCCCCTCGCCCATGCTCAAGGGCAACTCCTGCTGCTGTGGCTTGGCTGCGTCGTACGCGCGAACGATCCTCTGCACCAGGGCATGCCGAACAACGTCGCCATCGGCGAAGTGGCAGAACGAAATACCCTCCACCCCGTCAAGGATATTGATCGCATCCAGCAGTCCCGACTTGCGCGGATTCGGCAAATCGATTTGAGTGATGTCTCCGGTGATCACAGCCTTTGAGTTGTTCCCCATACGCGTGAGGAACATCTTCATTTGCTCAACCGTCGTGTTCTGCGCTTCGTCCATGATGATGAAGGCATCATTGAGCGTTCGTCCGCGCATGAAGGCCAGCGGAGCGACCTCGATGATGTTCTTCTCGAGCATCTTGTCTACCTTCTCAGGATCGAGCAGGTCGTAGAGAGCGTCGTAGAGCGGACGCAGGTAGGGGTCTACCTTTTCCTGCAGCGTGCCCGGCAAGAAACCCAACCGCTCACCGGCTTCCACCGCCGGCCGCACAAGGACGATTCGGCTCACCTTCTTCGCATTCATGGCCGCAACGGCCATCGCGACCGCAAGGTATGTTTTGCCTGTACCCGCCGGGCCCACGCCGAACACCATGTCGTTCTGCTCGATGGCTTCGATATATTTCCGCTGATTCAGCGACCGCGGCTGCACCGCCCGCTTGATTCCCGTCGAGCGTGCCTTGCCCGCATCCGCGAGCGAGCGCAGTGTGATTGCCGGATCCGCGACCACCAGCCGCAACATCCCATTTAATTCGCCATTATGAAGATTGATCCCCTGGCGCCGCAGCGACTCGAAGTCCTGAAATATCCGCTGGACTCTGGAAACCGCTTCGTCCGGCCCTTCCACGTGTACGGAGTCTGACCTCAGATCGATCCTGACTCCGAGTGCGTCCTCCATCAGTCTGAGGTTTTCATCGCGGGTCCCGAAAAGGGGCTCAAGATTTGGCGTGATCTCCAGATCAGCTTTCAGAGTGCCTCCCTAAGTTCCGCCTCAACGGCAGGAAACTGATGTCTATTGGATGTTGCATTGGCGTAATTTGGTGGGATTTGTTGTTGAGGATCGGGCGAGAATGCACTTCCTGGGCCCCTCGGCGACAGGTCTTCGTCGCTGGGGTGGTCGAGCGCAATCGATTGAAGGCCTTGGCGACGAACTTCGTATTGGCGCAGGCGAACAAAGTGGCGGTGTATGGGGAGAGAGTAGCGCCGGTGTCAGATTCCGTCAATCCCACCCGCCATGAAGATTCAGACAATTAGTCACTGTTTCGATACGCCCTTTTGAAAACGCTGCTCCTCCTGCTTCCGGCCCCAAAAATCTGAGCAATTCATGCCTCTTCCCGCACAGTATCGGCCGGCTGATCAGGTTGCACCCAACCGCTCCTGCCATCCAGCCGCTTCAACACAAGCCCGGCCACGAGGCAGGTGACAATGCCGATTGCCGCATCGACGAAGAGCGTTCCCGGGATCCCGGCGCGCGCATAGGCACGGCCATCCACCAGCGTCACATAGGTGACCGGCACATTCGTCGAGGCAGTCAGAAATGAGAAGGTTGTAGCGGCCAATGGATTATTGGGACCGATCGCTTCAAATATGATCCCGATCTGAATGGAAAAGGCCACAGCCTGAAACAAGTACTCACCGAAGAGCGCGGTCGCATACGTTCCGGTTGTCCGTGGCAAGAGCAGGAGACTCATGGTGAACAGACAACCCAGGATTCCATTCCCAAGGTAGAAGAACCGCAGCCGAACCTTTCGCGCGATCAGGGGGAACACGAAGCATCCCAGCAACCCCGGTATGAACGCTCCGACTCCACCCCAGAAGCTCACTGCCCTCGCCGAAGCGTGAAAGTCCGCTCCCAGGCCGCCCATCAGATTTGGCAGAACGAAGGAACTGCAGGGGGTCAGAAACAGCATCAGCACAACAACCACCTGACGCCGCTTCAACATCGCGGCGACCTCACCATTGAACTGCGCAAAGCTCTCGCCGGCCAGACGCCGATCCGGACCCGGCGCCGGAATCAGCAAGAACGCAACGGTCGGAACAAAGATCAGCGCACCCAGCACCAGTCCCGCAGGCACGACGCCTAGCCCGCGCACAAGTTCCCCGCCAAGCCCGACAATCAACCCTGTTCCGCTTACCAAAGCGATGTTCATCCACTTGCTCAGGGGATTCTTTTGCTCATCCGGGACAATATTGGAGAGCCAACCGCCGAGCGCCGAACTCGACAGCATCGCCGCTGCATTGCACACCACCATCGCAATCTGCAGAACGATCAGATGATGAAGACTGAGCACCGCAGTTGCAGCCGCTGCGCCCGACAAAGCAGCGGTCAGGGTCGCATACCAGCGACGGCTGAATCGCACATCCAGGATCGGCCCGAACAACACGAACCAGAAGTTCGGCGAAACGGCGATGGCCGTAATGAGTGCGATCTTCGGCTCGGGAACATGCACGCTCGCCATCAGCTGCGGCATCACGAAGTTCATGATCCCGCTGGCAAACCCCAGCGTGCCGTTGGCCAGGCCCATCACCCATAACGCCGGCAGACGACGCATCGTGCTCAGACTTGGAACCTCCGGGAAGTGCCCTTATGCTATCGGCACCTGAACCGGCCTGACCAGTCAAATAAAAAAAACCGAAGAGGATCGCGTAGAGGAAAAAACCCTGCCGTCCAGAGGGCCGGCAGGGCTAAGCGTGAAGCAACACTACGGGGTTGGTATCGCCGCTGCTGTGGTATTTGAGGGCAGGCTCTCTATTCCGGAACCGTCTACGCTCGTCACGTAGTAGGTGTACGACGTTCCGATTTGCACGTTTTGATCTGTGTATGCGGTCGGCGAGACGACAGAAGAATTCAGCCTTTGGTATCCGGTGCTCCCCGTCAGGACTCGATACACGTTGTAACCTGCGGCCGCGCTAACCGCGTTCCAGCTCAACTGGACATTATGTCCGTACCCGGTGCCGCTGAGCCCGATCATAACAGGGCCGCTGTTCGAGTTGCTCGCGATTGTGAGCTGCCCCGAGAAGTTGCCGGAAGAGGTTGGCGTGAACTGCACATTCAGAAGCGCCGTCTGCCCTGGATTCAACGTCATCGGAGCTGAGAGGCCTGAATATGCAAAGCCTGAACCGCTGATCGCAATAGAAGTGATCGTCACTGCAGAGGTGCCGGATGAGGTAAGAGTGATCGACTGCTCTGCCGGAGATTTGAGTAGAACGCTGCCGAACGGCACGCTGGACGCGTTGGCCGTCAGCACTGTGCTTCCCGGGCCCAATTGCAAGGCGAAGCTCTTAGCAACGCCTCCGCCGGTTGCCGTCAGTGTCGCTGTCTGGCTCGTGCTTACTGCGTTGACACTGGCTGAGAACGAAGCGCTCATTGCCCCGGGCGGCACCGTCACACTGGCAGGCACCGACACGGATCCGCTGTTGCTCGAAAGTGAGACAGTGAAACCGTTGTACCAGGCGGCCCCATAAAGACTCACCAGGCAGGAGTCTGTTCCCGCGGATGCGAACGACGCCGTATTGCACGTCAAGCCGCTTACCGAGGGAACGCCGTCAGCAGTCATGTTGATTGTCGCCGCGCCCTGAGCAGAGTTACTGGAGATCGTCACGACACCCGTATAAGAGCTGGTGTGATCGGAATAAAACTGAAGCGTCAAGGGAACAGATTGTCCCGGGTTGATCGTCAGGGGTGTATTGACTCCCGTTGCCTGAAATAACGATCCCGCGACCGAAATAGCCGATATTGTGAGCGGCGCGCTTCCTGAGGACGACAATGTCACCATCTTTGTCGCTGTCTGGCCCACATTGACGGTGCCGAACGACACCGCCGTGCTGCTGATCGAAAGCGACGGGGTATATGCATTCAACTGGATCCCAGACGTCGCGGACGATCCGTTAGCACTTGCTGTGACATTCGCTGTCTGAGTTGCGGTTACAGCAGCCACCGTCACGGCAAAGCTGGCAGTTGAACTTCCGCTGGGCACGATGATCGAGGAAGGCACGGAGGCGGCTGAATTACTCGTGCTCAGAGCCACCGTGACCCCGCCGCTCGGGGCGCCGGCACTCAATGCAACGGTGCATGTCGTCGTTCCCGCTCCCGTCATGGACTGGTTGGCGCATTGCAGTGATTGAATCAGCACCTGTCTGCGCCATTTGATCGAAGAAACCGATCTCACCGCTGGCACACCCCCCGGGACAACAGGCAAACGGCCCAGGGCTAGTGACTCGCGAAAGAAGGCCGGAGACAGAATGACTAGAATCACCAGCAGACGGCCGTATCCGCTCCGGCGGCTACGGGAACAAGAATGACTATAACGTGAAGAAAAACAAGAAATTAAGGTCCCGATGGATTGCAATTCTTCTACCTCTAAATGTAATAGCGGACCTATCTATCTGGGGGCTTTTTCTCCTGCAGAGAAAAGCACAGACGGCTTCTGTCCAGCGAGGTAATCCTAGCTGGGTTACTGGAAGCCCCCTGTGCTCATGGTCACTAACGTTGTAATTGAATATTACCTTCGTGCTATCAGTGGTGCTATGTTCCGAACTGGGAAGAAGCGGAATCGGACTCGCTCGAATGTGTTCCGCCTTTGCCCAATTCTCATTGTCATAGAGCGCCTTCTCCCCGCTCATCGTTGCGGATCCGGATCACCTGCTCGACCTTCGAGACAAAGATCTTTCCGTCGCCGATCTTCCCGGTTCTAGCGCCGGCGATGATGGCCCGGATTGCCGTATCCACCATTTCGTCCTGGACCACGACGTCCACTTTCGCTTTCGGCAGGAGGTCGACGGAGTACTCCCTGCCTCGATAAAACTCGGTGTGCCCCTTCTGTCTGCCATGCCCACGAGCTTCCACTATCGTCATTCCTGTAATGCCGGCCTCAATCAGCGCGGTCTTCACTGCCTCAACCTTTGACGGCTGAACAATCGCTTCGACCTTCTGCATTTCTAAAACCTCCGCATCTCGGTTCTGAACTTCGTTATCGGAAAACGCTGCGCGATTTGCGCCGATCCTCACGCAACTCTGTCGTAGCCTTCTTCGCCGTGCTGCGTGATATCAAGGCCTTCGATTTCCTCGCTCGGTGAAACGCGAAGCCCGATTGTCTTGTCCACCACAAACAGCAGCACAAGCGTGCCGACGATGGAAATGCCCCATGCGATACCGACACCGCCAAGTTGGTTCAGCAACTGATGCCCATTTCCCTCAATCAATCCTGACGGCAGCGCATTCCCGGCCGAATCTTTGAACACGGGATTGATCGCGCTCGAAGCGAAGATGCCCGTAAGGATCGCTCCAAGCGTGCCGCCCACTCCGTGCACTCCGAACGCATCCAGAGCGTCGTCATATCCGAACATGTGCTTGACCTTCGCAACCATGAAGTAGCAGCACACGCCCGCAATCAGGCCGATCACGATCGCCCACATCGGCTGCACAAAACCCGCCGCCGGGGTAATCGCCACCAATCCTGCAACTGCTCCTGAAATCGCACCTAGCGCGCTCGGCTTCTTATTGCGAATCCACTCCACGACCGCCCAGCCCATCGCCGCCGCGGCAGTTGCGAAATGGGTATTAACGAATGCGCTCGTTGCCAGTGCTCCCGAAGACAAGGCGCTTCCGGCGTTGAATCCGAACCAGCCCACCCACAACAGGCATGCACCAATAAAGCTGAGAACGACCGAATGAGGCGGCGCCGGCTCATGCGGATATCCAAGCCGCTTGCCCAGGTAGATAGCGCACACCAGAGCCGAGACACCCGACGTGATGTGCACGACCGTTCCGCCCGCGAAGTCGAGCGTCGGAATGGCTCCGCCGAGCGCGGCGTTCAGAAGTCCACCCTTGCCCCACACCATGTGCGCCATCGGCGAATAAACCACGATCGACCACAGCACCAGGAACACGGCCATCGCGCTGAACTTCATGCGCTCGGCGAAGGCGCCCGTGATGAGTGCCGGCGTGATGATGGCAAACATCAGCTGGTACACCATGAACGTCTGCACAGGGATCGTCGAGCCATAGTCCGCATCGGGCGTCAGTGCAACATCGCGCATGAATGCATGATGCAAACCGCCGATAAAACTCGTTCCCGAGTCAAAGGCGAGGCTGTAACTCACAATCGCCCAGAGCAGCGTGATCAGAGCCATCATAGCGAAGCTCTGCATCATCACGGAGAGAACGTTCTTCTTCCGGACCAGTCCGCCGTAAAACAGTGCGAGCCCAGGCCCTGTCATCATCAGAACCAGAGCGGAGCTGACCAGCATCCACGCATTGTCTGCGTTTGAAACAGTGAGTGCCGGGGCAGCAGTTTGTGCAACGCCGATCCCACAACCGGCAACCCCCAAGAATAGAGCAGCAAAAATCCTTGAGCCATTTCGTCTCATGAGAACTCCCTGAAATAGTTTTCGAGTGCAGGTTTCCGTTGCTCGATACCAATGCAGGCATTCAGCGGATTCGCGTCATGGCCGATCTGCGCCAGCGAACGAGGCCGGAGAAAAACATATTGCCGGGTACGTTTGCAGCACAGTTGACACTCTGTAGATACGCACGGTTTTCGCGCACAGCCACAGGGCTCTGAACTGCGGATCGCAGAATTTTGCTGAATTGGTCAGAAGGAAGGGATCAGGGATTTCTCTAACAGCGCAGAACGAGAGAAGTCTTGCTATGCCCGTGTTCCAGATTCGATGAGTTCTCGATTACATGGAAGGTGTCGTCGTGAAATGTCTCTGTGAGGGAGACGATTCCTAACACCGTCAGGGTTCCGGGACTACCGCTTACAACCGAATGCGCAGCAACGTGATGCTCGCGCAACACCGTCTCCGGCATGTCGATCGATGGCGCAATGAGGACAGTAAGGACAGCAATCATGACCGCCAAGACCACGGCGATCCTGACCCCCCGCCCCTCGGACCTCAAACTGATTCTCACGATGACCGTATTTGAATTGCTACGGCATAAGGATCGAATGAGGTTTCAGAACTAAGAGTTGCGATTTACGGTCTCGCACACTTCTACGGTGGCTGACCTGCAGGTGAAAAGGATCGGCCAGCCCACCGGAAGTATGCACTGCGACACACGTTCGATCAGATTGTCAGGCCCTATTTCGAGAAGATGCCGCCTTTGCCGCCTCGTCCATATTCGGCGGATGCCTTGTGTGCGGCTTTCTTCAGGATTTTGTTAAGTCGCTTGCTTCCCAGTGGAGAGGGCTCGGGCTCTCGATAACCGGGGTTGGGAGAATTGTCGGCCGCGCCTTTCTCACTGTCGCTGCGGAGATTTAGCTGAATAAAGCGTTCCATGGCTTAATCCTCCGCCTCCTATTGTGGCCCCAAACCGGCTCCTCCGGTGTCGAAAAATCGCCGTAAAATTAGTCGCCCGTGACGTAGAGAACGATTTGTCGCGGATCTTATTTACCTGGATCAACTTATGAAGATTTGATCGCACAATAGCTTAAGGCTACTGCGGGAGTCCGATGCGACGAAGAACGGCCTTGAATCGCGGATCGCCCCGCAGAGGATCGAAGCCCGGACGGATGAGCACCCCTGGATTGAACTTCTCATCGGCTCCAATCTCAACCCAACGAATCGCCTCGTCCTTATCGCCCAACGCAGCGTAGATCACTGCGAGTTCGGCGGCGAAACTGAACCCCGGACGCGAACGCTTTTTCAAACCATTGAGCAACGAAATCGCCTTGTCTCGTTCCCCGGTTGCGATGTAGGCGCGGGCCAGGTTTGCGGTACACGCCGCGTTGCCGCGAGAAAGATCGATAGCCTTCCTTAGCTCGGGGATGGCTTTGTCGGGCAGGCGCTTGGCGAGGTATGCCTGCGCCAACTGGTTGTGCGCCATGGCAAAGTCAGGATTCGCATCGATCGTCTTCTGGCTTTGCTGGATTGACTCATCTTCCTGATGAGCGATCGTCAGAAGCTCTGCCAGATCTGCATTGATGATTGGCGACAGCGGATCGAGCGTCTGTGCTTTGCGCATCTCAGCGATGGCTTCCTCGTATTTCCCAAAAAGCGCAAGGTGCCAGCTATACCAGTGATGAGCTGTAGCGTACCCGGGATTGAGCTCAATTGCGCGCTGGAACTCCTGTCCAGCTCGTTGTAGATCCCAATCGAAGCCATCGAGCGTGAAAGCTAACGATGTGTGCGCTTCGCTTAAGGTCTGATCAAGTTCAATGGCCTTCGTCGCGGCCGTTTTGGCTTTCGGCAGGGCTTCTTTGGTGGTCATTGCCGCATATTGCCAATCGCCGAGAAGCGCGTAGGTATCGGCGAGACCACTATACGCCTGCGCATAATTCGGATCTTTGGCAATGGCCTGATTGAAGTAGCTCACAGCATGTTCAAGGCCGTCTGTCGTTCGCTCGTTCCAGGAGGCCCTGCCTCTCAAATAGTTCTCGTACGCACCGGGATCGACGCTTCTTGCTCTGTGAAGCCCCTGCTGTTCCTGAGGGGTTAGCTCGATCCGAATCTGCTCGGCAATCGTGCGGGCCACCTTATTCTGCAGTCCGATGCTGTCGCGAATGTCTCCTTCGTAGCTCTGCGCCCACAGGTGCTCGTCCGTCGATGCGCGAATCAACTGCGCAGTGATGCGCACTCTGTCGCCTGATTTGACGACGCTTCCCTCGACTACCGCGTCTACATTCAGGTCGTGCGCGATCTGCGGAAGCGACTTGCGTGCACCTCGGTAAATGCCACTCGATGTTCTCGAGATGACTCGCAATGCCCTGATCTGGGCAAGATCGGTAATCAGCTCGTCGGTCATTCCCTCGGCGAAGTAGTCCTGCGAGGCATCGCCGGAAAGGTTGTCGAGTGGAAGGACCGCCAGAGACTCGATCCTGCCGCCCTTGTGGATACCACCCCTGAATTTCCAGGTGGCGAATCCCGCAGCAACTAAAAGAACGGCCGCCATCAGGATCCAGACAACTATGCCCATCTTTCTTATGGAGCGGCCGGGGTAAGGAGCAGCCGGCGACTTCAGGGGCTCCGGGTGTGAGGCATCCGATTCAGTCGACTCCAGTACCTCGTCTGTCTCCGGATACTCGCGAATGACCTCGGGCATGAACCTGTATCCCAGCTTGGGGATCGTCTCGATAAATTGCGGATTGTCCGCCGAGTCGCCCAATGCGCTGCGCAGCTTGGCCACGGCAGCATTCACCGCCTGATCGAAATCCCCGAAATCTTCACCTGGCCAGAGTCGATTGCGCAACTCGTCCCGCGTGACGACCTCGCCCGAATGTTCAACAAGAACTCGCAGGAGCCTCAACGGTTGCTGCTGTACGCGGACGATTCTTCCGGCCTTCCGGAGCTCTCCCGAGCGCAGAGACACCTCGAATTCTCCGAACCTGAAGGTCGAAGGTTGTCTCGCGGGCGACATAGTCCCCCGCATTCTAGCACTTCAACAACTTCGTCTGAAGAATATCGAGCGATTAACTCGAGACACCTCAGGTACTTAGCAAGGAAGAAATTGGGAATAGCAATGAAAGGCGGTGCTCATTGACCTGTGGTTGTGGACGGAGCAAGTTGGGCACAGCCGTCGCCAGTACGGCATCCCCAGCCGCCAAGGAGCCACCTCTTGCCGCACTTGAACTCAGACGCATTTCCGTTCCCCGGCCCTCCGCCTGTGCCTTGCATCCCCAGGTCAACCGAGTTCGAAGAGCTTGCCCTCCCCCTCTTCGGCTCGATTCACAACTTCGCCAACTACCTCTCACAGAGCAAGGCGGATGCCGAGGACCTGGTGCAGGAAACCTACCTGAAGGCTCTCCGCGGCTTTGACACGTTTGAGCCGGGCACCAACTTGCGCGCCTGGATGTTCCGGATACTGAAGAACACATTTCTGAATTCGCGCGCCGGGGCGGTTTGCCGCTTACGCCACACCGGATCCGAAGAGATCCTGATTCATCTGCCCGCTGGTTCCCCGGATCCTTCCGAGATCTTCCTCGAGCGTGCCCGCTTGCGCACCCTGCAGTCTGCGATCGAGCGGCTGCCGGCTATGCACCGGGATGTGCTGGTCCTATGCGACATGGAAGGAGCGTCGTACCGGGAGGCTGCACAAGCCCTCTTGATCCCGATCGGCACAGTAATGTCGCGCCTGGCACGAGCACGCAGGGCAATCCGCCAGTCACTGAGAAACCAGGTTGTCCATCACGCAGCAAAGCGCTCCCGCAGTCGAGAAGCCAACTGAACGCCTTTCCAAGCACATTGGCGGTTCAGTTACAGCCGAAGAGTAAGTCCACACCAACAAGAGAGGTCCTGTTGAATATGAGCACCTATACGCCAAGCCAGGGTTTGTCCCGCCGGCTTTCGACGCCTTCGATTCGTACGGTCTCAACTCTCCTCGAACCTGAATCGCAATCGCTGTTCATCAGCTTGCGATCCGGGCGCTACCGCGCAGTTCCAGTGGAACCGGCACCCAGCCAAAGCCCGGATTTCGCCGTCTTCGGCGAAGTGCATATCGACTTCCTGCGGCATGAGACCTGGCGGGCGGACCAAGCCGTGGGGATGACCGCCTTTGAGTTCAAAGTGCTGAGGTACTTCGTGGCCAACCCCTGCCGGGTAATCTCGCGCGACGAGCTTCTACAAACGGTGTGGGGTTATAACTGCTACCCAACCACCCGCACGGTGGACAACAAGATCCTGCGCCTTCGTCAGAAGCTCGAGCCGGATCCCACGCACCCGGTCCACTTCCTGACCATTCATGGAGCAGGATACAAGTTCGTTCCCTGATTGCGGCGAGGGGAAAGCAAGCCGCCGGAGAAGCGGAGGCCGCGGCGCAACTCATTGACCTGCCTTGCGGTTTCTCGTAGACTAGGAGACTGCGAGGGACGCGCAGGTCTGGATTCTGTCCCGCGCCCGGATCCGCACCGGGGCAAGCAGTTAGCCCAACCACTTTTTCCCTGACAATTCAGGGCTTTAGACGAAGGAAGCATATGGCAAACCATGTATCAGCGCTGAAGCGCGCCCGCCAGACCGAGACCCGCACCGCGGTCAACCGCAACAACCGCACCCGCGTGCGCAGCAGCCTCCGCGCCCTGCGCGAGGCCATCTCCAAGGGCGACGCCAAGGCTGCTCACGTGCAGTTCCGCGAGACCGTCTCTGCCCTCGACAAGAGCGTCCAGAAGGGCGTCCTGCACAAGAACACCGTCTCCCGCTACAAGGCCCGGCTCAATGCCCGCCTCAAGGCGATCACCGCCAAAGCTTAGTTTTCTGGAAGCCGCATGGCAGAAGCAAACTACGGCCGGGAGCAATCCCGGCCGTAGCTATTTGAAGAATTAGTCTTTTCCCTGGCTCCAAAGCCAAGCTTCCCTTCGGAAAACTCAGGACAGGTTTGCGCTCCCATTTGATCTTCAAATGCAGGTAACGTGATTACCTTTGTTCCAATGAATTAGGTACCGACTAATTCACACCCACTTCGGGTGAAGATGAAGTCATGCAGACGGTTTACTCGCTCTACAAACTCGTCGACAAGTATGCCTCCGAGATCGAGAAGCTAGACCTGAACAGCGCCCAGCTTGCGGAGTACAGCACCGTTCTTCGCCGACTGCAGGAGCAAGTGGAGACCGGCGAGCCCAGCCAGAAGATCGTGAACGGCTGGCTAGCCTACCTGTCCAAGCTTTCGGTGCCTTTCGCGGAGACGATTTAGCCACCAATCGCCTCGAGCATTCAGCCCCCGATCTTGCGCAGCAGCTCCTGGAATCGTGTGTCTTGCCGAACGGGCTGCCACCGTGGGTCAACAGCAGTCCAGACAATCCAGTTCGTTCTCTCTTGCAAACCGAGATTGAGAAAGCGGAAAGTTTGAACTTTGTCGGCCAGGCCGGCGTGGACGAGAGCTATCGCGTATGCACTCACATATCTCTTCTTTGACTGCGCATTCAGCTCGGCCAAAATGCGGCGAGCATCCTCTCTTTTTCCTGAGCGCCCGTAGACCCATCCTGTTGCGGCGATAGCTACGGGCCAACCCGGAAGGGCCTTCTGTACCTTTTCGAATTCGGCTATCGCTTCGGGGTACATGCCCTTCTCTTCGTAGGCGCGTCCTAGCCATAAATGTGCCAAAGGAAATGCTGGATCCCCGGCCAGTGTCTGTTGCAGACTCTTGATCGCGGCGTCGTAATCTCCGGAATAGTAAAGTGAGAATCCCTCGTCGGTACTGATCGGCAGCGAAAGGGGATCGAGCTCGCGCGCCTTTTTTATCTGTGCAAGAGCTTCCGTCCAACGCCCTCTCGCAGTCAGGTAGACGCCATACCAGTCGTGGGCGAGAGCGTAGTTTGGATTCAGTTCGATCGCCTTACGGAACTCTGCCTCGGACGTATTCCAGTCTCGCGCGTAGTAGAGGTAGTAGTACGCAAGAGAGGCGTGCGGCTCCGCCAGGGAGTTATCAAGTTCCAGTGCTTTTTGAGCAGCCAGTCGCGCATTCGGAAATGTCTCTTCCGGCGAGCGGGTGTTCAGGTATCCAAGCGCGGTATGACAGTCGGCCAGGGCTGAGTACGCCTGAGCGAAACCCGGATCAATCCGAATCGCCGATTCAAAATGCTGTATCGCCTCCAGCAACGCTGGTTCTCGTCTGAGATTCCAGGCGTACCGTCCGCGCAGATACTCCCCGTAGGCTTCCTGATTCAGGGGTCTCGGCGACGTTGGCGCCGGCACCTGGATAGCCAATTCCACGCGGAGCTCTCGGGCGACTGAGGCTGCAATTTCAGTTTGCAGTGCCAAGATATCTGAGACATCGCGCTCGTACGAGTTAGCCCACAGGTGCTGGTCCGAGGATGCTCGTATGAGTTGCACCGTGATGCGCACGCGATTGCCAGAGCGTGCAACGGCCCCTTCAACAACAGCGTCAACATCGAGTTCGCTCGCGATCTTCCGCAGATTTCCCTTTGCATGCTTATATTGCATGCTCGATGTCCTGGAGATCACGCGCACGCTGCCCATTTTGGCCAACTCCGTGATCAGCTCGTCGGTTACGCCATCCGCAAAATAGTCCTGCGCCGGATCAGCTGAGAGGTTCTCTAACGGAAGAACCGCAATTGCCCTGATCGGTACATCCTGGCGCTCACGATGCGCAGACCAAAGCCATGCGGAAGTCGCCGCCATCGCCGCTACGATCACCGCCATCGCGAGCCACTTCTTCATGCTTGACCGCGAAGAGTGCTGGAGAGAAATGTTGGGAGAATCGATCCCTTCGAGGTGCGGCGAGCGTTCACCCTGAGTTACCGGAACGGCCGTCAGGGAGAGTGTAACCGGAGTGATGAACCGGTATCCCTTGCCAACTACGGTTTGAATGTAGATCGGGTTCTCGGCGGTATCTCGAAGGCACAGCCGGATCTTTCGAATTGCCGTGTTGATTCCTTGATCTGCATCAACGTGAACGCCCTTGCCCCAGAGGTGCTCGACAACTTCTTCCCGGGCTACAAGTTCTCCCTGCCTCGAAGCGAGCAGAATCAGCAGCTCCATTGGCAATCGTTCCAGCCTCAACGCCCGGCCGTTTCGACGGATTTCATAACGGCCGACATCGAGTTCCGTGTCATTGAAACGAAGAATTGGACCGGGCATCGGCTGCTCCGTGAGAGGCGCCGATTATTACACCATGCCAAAGACTCTCATTTCAATGGATTTGCGGGTCTATTCAATCTTGATTCAGAATGCAGGCCGAATTCATTGACGCGTACCGCCGATCGGCTCAGCAATGGAGACCTGCGGCGAAAAAACAGCCGCGAGGAGAACCCACCCATGATGTTGCGCAAATTTCCATCGTTAGCACTCGCGGCGATGCTCATCTTTACACACTGCTTCGCCACGGCACAGGGTGACAGTCTGCAGCATGTCACATTTGCTGAAGACACGATTGCCCTGGAATTTATCGGGAACGTCAACAACAGCGGCGCCAATTCCAACCAGTTCGGCTATTTCAGTTTTGTTTCGCAATTGCCAGCCTTCAACGGAACTCCGGAAACATCGGCGACTGCAAATTTCACCTTCTATACAGAAGCCGTCAACCAGCGTGTAACGACCAATGGAACCCTTCGCATCGTGGACAGGATCGGCACAACCACTGTTTATCTGACTTCGGCTCCAGCCAACTTCGCAGACCCGGAGTCATTCCGGTCCGGAACGCCCATACAGACCTCAACGTTGAAGCAGCAGGTCATTCTGGATACAACGACGGGCGACTTCAGCGTCGTCAACATCAACACGGTAACGGACGCCTCAGCTTTCTATCTTTCGGGACAGCAGTATCAGTTTGGGAAGCTCGGGAATCGATTCCGCACGCTTCTGCGAGGAAAGACCAATGCCGCAGCGCCACCGGGATTCTTCATGGCTGGATACGCGGTGGGGATTGGCAAGAACTGAGTTTTTCTTATTTCGACGGAAGATGTTTGATCGGTGATCTGCTTGTCTCCCGGTCCTCGATTTGTAGGGGCCGGGAGACTAGGGAGTTTGTTATTGCCGCTATACTCCCACAGCCACACTCTTGCCGAGCATCGCTTTGATTCCGCGGATGGCTTGTCTGGTGCGCTCTTCGTTTTCGATGAGCGAGAATCTTACGTGGCCGTCGCCGTAGTCGCCGAAGCCGATGCCGGGAGAGACCGCCACTTTGGCTTCGTTGAGAAGCAGCTTTGAGAACTCCAAGGAACCGAGTTTGCGGTAGGGCTCGGGGATCTGGGCCCATACGAACATCGTTGCCTTGGGAGATGGGACTTGCCAGCCGGCGCGGTTGAGTCCTTCGATGAGGACGTCGCGACGGCGCTGATAGGTGTCGCGAATTTCGGCGACGCACTCCTGCGGGCCCTCGAGCGCGAGGATCGACGCGACTTGGATCGGCGTAAAGGTTCCGTAGTCGAAGTAGCTCTTGAGGCGGCCGAGGGCGGCGACCAGGACGGGATTGCCAACCATGAATCCCACGCGCCAGCCGGGCATGTTGTAGGACTTCGAGAGCGTGAAGAACTCGACGGCGACATCTTTCGCGCCGGGGACCTGCAGCACCGAAGGCGGCTTGTAGCCGTCGAAGCCGAGGTCGGCGTAGGCGAGGTCGTGGATGAGGTGAAAGCCGTACTCGCGGGCGAGCGCCACGAGACGCGCAAGGAAAGGCAGTTCGACGGTCTGCGTGGTGGGGTTGGACGGGAAGTTGACGATGAGCGCCTTGGGGCGGGGAGTCATGCGCGGGATGATGGCCTCAAGCTCGGCCAGGAACTGGTCGCAGTCGTGCACGGGGACGCTGACGACGTGGGCTCCCGCGATGACGGGTCCGTAGATGTGGATGGGGTAGCTGGGGTTGGGGACGAGAACGGTATCGCGCGAGTCGAGGATGGCGAGGCAGAGGTGGGCGATGCCTTCTTTCGATCCAATGGTCACGATCGCTTCGGAGTTCGGGTCGATGTCGACCGCGTAGCGCGAGCGGTACCAGTTGGAGATGGCCTTGCGAAGGCGCGGAATGCCTTTGGAGACGGAGTAGCGATGCGTGACCGGCTTCTGCGCGGCCTCGATCATCTTGTCGACAATGTGTTTGGGGGTGGCGCCGTCGGGATTGCCCATGCCGAAATCGATGATGTCTTCTCCGCGGCGGCGCGCGGCGACTTTCATCTCGCCGGTGATGTTGAAGACATAGGGCGGCAGGCGCTGAATACGGCTGAACTCTTCCATAGGTGACTCCAGAATACAGCGATCAGTGGTCAGGGATCAGTGCTCAGAAGTGAACAGGGCTGCGATCGGAGGAATTGCGGATCACGGGTCTGACCTCTGACCGCTGTTCACTGAAAACTCTTTTGGGATGAGGTGGAACGAGTCTAAGCGGCCGGGGCCGCCGCACGCGCAGCGCACGCCGCTGCCGCGCTGGATAAGCGGGCTGTTGCGACGAAGATGGGGAGGTGCTGCATAGAAGGATTATAAGGCAGGAAGCGAGGGGCCCAGGGAACGAGGGAGATCGTTCGTTGGCCGTCTCGATCAGAGCGCGGCATGCGAAGAGATTGAGGATGGCTCCTTCACGAGATCAACAAAGCTGCCCTCGCCGTCCAAACTTTATGGAATTTCAGGAGTTTCTTCATTGCATTCTGCGGGGAATGTCAGCCAACATAGGGGAACCGTGGCTCCCCGCCTGCTGCCTCAATAAGATCGAGGTGGTTTCAATGCACGTTCTGGACGACCGGGTATTTCGCGTGCTCGTCGTGGATGACGAGCAGGTCATCGCGGATACTCTGGCGATTATTCTTAATCACAGCGGATTCGCCGCGAAGGCCGTTTACAGCGGTGAAGCCGCAATCATGCAGGCTTCGGAGTGGCCGCCCGCGGCGCTCATCAGCGACGTCATCATGCCGGGGATAACCGGAGTACAGGCGGCGGCCGCGATCCTGCGCCTGGTGCCGGAGTGCCACGTCATGCTGTTTTCGGGTCACGGCACCCTGGACATTGCCAGCCGGGTCGGCGACTGCAGCTTCGAGATTCTCCCCAAGCCCGTTCATCCTCAGGAAATCCTGCGCCGGCTGAATGCGTTGCGGGAGAGCCAGCAAGGTTCAGTAATTGAGGCGGAAGAGGAACCCGAGGGCGTCTAGGATTGACGCCCCGAGTATTGCCGCTTAGTCGCTGATCTTCAGCACCACCCGGAAGCGTGCCTTCCCTGACATCATGCGCTGATACGCTTCCTCTGCCTTCTCCAGTGGATAGACCTCGTTCATGGGTTTGACGCCTTGCAAGGCGCTGAACTTGAGGGTGTCCTCCGAGTCCATGCCGGTGCCGGAAGGCCAGCCGGCGACGGTGCGGCGCCCCAGGAGGAGCGGGAAGGGGTTGATGGTGATGGCTCCGTCGGGCGCGCCGACGACGATGAATTTGCCGCCGGGAGCGAGACCGTCCAGCACCCACTCTAGCGCTTTGGCGCTGGTGATGGTGGAGAGGATGATGTTGGCGCCGCCGATCTTCTGCAGATCTTTGGCCGGATCCTGCGAAGTGGAGTCGATATAGATGTGGGCGCCGAGCTGCCTGGCGAGGGGGCCCTTGTCCTCTCCACGGGCGACGGCGACGGTGCGGTAGCCGGACTTGGCTGCGTACTGAATAGCGAGGTGGCCGAGCCCACCGATACCCAGAATGACCACGGTGTCGCCGGGACGCGCGCCGGAGTTGCGCAAGGCATTGAACGTGGTGATGCCGGCGCAGAGCAGCGGGGCGGCGTCGGTGTCGTTGAGTTCGGGCGCGATGAAGGCGAGGGCGTTGGCGGGAGCGATGACATAGTCGGCATATCCGCCGTCGTAGCTGATGCCGCTGACGGGCTGGTTTTGGCAAAGGATGAAGTCGCCGCGGCGACACGGATCGCAGTAGTTACAGTGGCCGCCATGCCAGCCGAGTCCAACGCGCTGGCCGGGTTTGAAGAGCGGGACGTCAGGGCCGATGGCGTCGACCACACCGGAGATTTCGTGGCCGGGGACGCGCGGGAACTGTACGCCGGGCCACTGGCCTTCCTTGGTCAGCGAGTCGGAGTGGCAGACGCCGCAGGCGTGGACGCGGATGCGGACGTGTCCAGGACCGGGCTCGGGGAATTCCTTTTCGACGAGTTGAAACGCTCCGCCCGCAGCGGGCACCTGCATGGCACGACCTTTGACGGTAGGCATAAGTGAGGTCTTCTCCTTCGGGCTTGGATGGGAACAGGATGTGGAAGTTTCAGGATTTTGGTGAACGCCGGATAAAGTCTTCGCGAATCGGAATCAGAACTTGCCTTCAGCCTCGGCGAGGATAATTGCTGACTTTTTCGACTCCGATTCGTAGTACGAGACGAAGCGCTGGGGTTCGGCTGCTTTGTAAGGGGCGAGATTATGAGCCCAGCGGAATCCGATGGGCTGGTAGTAGAGCTCGGCTTTGACCTGCCAGGGGCCGCCCTGAGCGCGGATTGCGTAGCGAATCTGGGCAGAACCGCCGGTGAATGCGGGATCGTCGTGGGCCTCGCCGACAACGGCGATGTTGGGCTCGGCAGTGTTTTTGTCGAACCCGGCAGGCAGGATGCGATTGTCTTTCAGATAGCGGACGGCGCTGAGAAGTCCGGTGGTGACGTGGCCATTCGTGTCGCCGAGAATGGGCTCGAAGATTTCGACTTGATCCGGGCTGGTGACTTCGCTGTAGTGCGGCTCGAACTTCTGCGGGTCGGCATCGTTGTCGTTGCCGATGACAGAGCCGTCGGGGTTGAGAGCGCCGGACTCGAAGACGATGTGGCCGGAGTTGTCGGTCACGGTGACGTGGAGCCAGGCGCGACGCGATGGATACGCGGTGGGGAGCTTGTGTCCGGTGAGGTTCTGAACTCTCACTGTGAACGCCAATCCGTCGTCTGTCTTTTTCTGGTCCAACACTTCGAGCTTTGCGGATTGCGTTCGCAAGAAACCTGAGGTGCGTTTGACGGCGGCATCCAGTTCTTCAGGCTGAGCGGCGGTATCGAGCTCTTCGCGGTGCTCATTCAGCAAAGCGGGCAGCAGAAAGTTTCCACCGATGAAGACGTGGCGGCGCATGCCGGTGCGCTTTGGGCCATAGAGTGCGGTGATCGGCACTTCTTCAGCGACCTGCGGCATGTGGCAGTTCTGGCAACTCTGCTTCTTGTTGAAGTCGCTATGCAGCCACTCCTGGTAGGGCATCTGCTCGGGGAACTCGCCCATGGGCTTGCCGCCGGGTCCGCGTACGGTAGTGATCAGGGTGTGGCAGGTTCCGCAGAGGGCAGAATCGCGGATATGAACGGCTTGCTGCGGAATGAATCCCTTGGTTGACGACTGCATGATGGTCTTATGTCCGGCGTCGGGCAGGAAGGGACCGTACTCTTCGCGCTGGTTCTGGTTCGACACACCCGCCACTTCGATGTTGCCGTTGAATGTCTGCGGCGTACCAAGGCCCTTGCGTTCAATCTGGTGACAGACGGAACAAGTGACGCCATCCTCGGCATAGGCATCCCTATCATGCTTCTTCAGCAAGGGAAGGCGGGAGAAGATTTCTGTCTTTTTTCCTTCCGCTTTGTCGATGAGGTGCTGCGCTTCCATGTGGCAGGAGGAACATTCATCCTGCACGTCGGCGCTGATTTCCGGATGATCGATCGATTCGCGACGAACGCTTCCCTGCCAGTAAGGATCGCGTGATGAATTGGCCATGACGCTGGCGCGCCACTGCAGGCCGAAGGAGACGTCTTCGCCTGTTGAAGTTTTGAGGCCGTTGTGACACGCCACGCAGCGATCTGCAGTATGGAAGTCTTTGTGCGGATCGGGATGCGATGCCGCGCTCACATTGCTGCTGCGCAGAAAAACCGCGAGCGCCAGAATTGCGGCGGCGCTGCCGACCATCCTTGGAATCGATCGACGCATCTTCGTCACCATCCGTTCCAGAAGTGGCCTTCGGCCCAATCCCAAAGCACGTAGAAGTAGACCTGCGGAGAACGGCCCGCGGTATCGGTAACAGGTGTTCGCACGCCGACATCTACGCGAATATGCTGCCGCTTGCTCGCGGTGACCTGCATCTCGGGCATGATGTCCCAATCAGTTCTTGCGCCGTCGACCAGATCGCGCGTGGCAAGGAACTCCACCATGGGAGACCATTGGCGGCCGAGGCGGTGATCTCCGGCGATGGTCTGGCCAAGAGCTGTATACCAGAAGAGACTTTGAGGGCTCTTCCTAGTGTCGTGCGGCAGGTCGGCGCCCATCTGAAACTGCACCCAGGTATTGCTCCTGAAGAGCTGATCAAACGATGCGAATGGCTCAAAGGTGGTGGTTCCGGACCCGCCGAGCTTTGTGCTTCCGGTAGGCGGCAGAATTCCACCCTGCAAGGCAAAGATCGATCCACGTTGCAGGTTCGAATACAAGACCTGCTTCCAGCCGAGAGTGATATCTCCGATGTGGTTATCCCAGGAGTGATTTTGGTTCTGAAATTGCCATGGCACATCCACTTCCAGTTGCCCTTTCGAGCCGAAGGCGCGCTCGTTGATGACATGTGTTTCGAATCCCGGCGCACCGCTCGCATTCACGGCGGTGGACCAGACAACCTCATCTTCAGGGAATGCCTTTTCCGTCACAATGGCGCGGGGCAGGTTCAACTCGCCGCGCGGCCAGTGGGGGCTGGAGCAGAACGTGCGGAGGTAAGCAACGACATCATCGATCTGGTCGTTCGAAAGCAAGTCTCGGAAGCGCGGCATGATGGTGGAGAAACCCAGGTAGGGTCCGCCATTCACGATCACAGCTTTCCATGCGGAGTCCGGTTCAGGAGTGGTCTGGCCGCAGCTGCTGAAATCTGGCCATGTGTCGGGCCGCTTGAATTCGGTCAGCTTCTCGTCTGCGCCCTTTCCGTCCACTCCGTGGCAGGCGATACAGCCTCCTTCATAAATGACCTTGCCGTTCTTCGCATCGGGTTTGCGAGAGTAGGCCAGAGTCTGAGCGAGTAAGTCGAAAGAAGTGGAAGCAAGCAGTAGAACTGCTAAGAGGGTCGTCAACCGCGCTCGACTCATCCACTACTCTCCCGCGAAAACACGAACTCACCTTCCGGACCGGCCCGATACGTGCAGTTGCTCTACCGCTCTGATGCAGAAAGCCCTGAGTGCGGTGCGTTTCCATGAAGCCATGACAGAATCTTCATTTGCCGATTTTGACCTCACTCAAAGCCAGATCCAACACTCTCAATCTTTATACTGGACTGGATGAGTACGTTTCTTCCTGTCGATGAACAGATGGACTTGCTGCAGAAGGGTGCGGCCGAAATTATCCGCGTCTCCGATCTTCGCGAGCGGCTTGAAGAGAGCCGCAAAACCGGCCGTCCGCTACGCGTGAAAGCCGGTTTCGATCCTACAGCCCCTGATCTTCACCTGGGCCACACGGTGCTGATGCGCAAGCTGCGGCACTTCCAGCAGCTCGGACACCAGGTCATTTTTCTGGTCGGTGACTTCACTTCGCTGATCGGCGATCCCACGGGTCGCAACGTCACGCGGAAGCCGCTCACCCGCGAGCAGATCAACGAAAACGCCGAGACCTATAAGGAGCAGGTGTTCAAGATTCTCGATCCGGAAAAGACGGAAGTACGCTACAACTCGGAGTGGCTTGGCAAGCTCGACTATGAAGGAACCATCCGGCTGACCGCGCACTTCACTGTTTCGCAGATGCTGGAGCGAGACGAGTTTCACAAGCGATTCCAGGCAGAGCAGCCGATCAGCCTGCACGAACTGCTGTATCCGGTGATGCAGGGATACGACTCCGTCGCGCTCGAGTGCGATGTGGAGTTAGGCGGAACAGATCAGCGCTTCAACCTTGGTTGCGGGCGCGAACTGCAGCGCCACTACGGACAGAAGCCGCAGATCATTCTGATGACGCCGATTCTGGAAGGCACGGACGGCGTGCAGAAGATGAGCAAGTCGCTGAACAACGCGATCGGTATCAACGAACCTCCGGCGGAGATGTACGGCAAGCTGATGTCGATCTCCGACGAGCTGATGTGGAAGTACTGGGTGTTTCTCACGGACTTGAAGCAGTCTGAGGTGGATTCTCTTCAGGCAGAGGCTGCTGCAGGGAAAGTTCATCCGATGGATGTGAAGAAGCGGCTGGCACGGACGATCACGGCCGGGTTTCACGGAGACGAAGCCGCTCAACACGCCGATGAGAACTGGTCGAGGATGTTCCAGCAGAAAGAGGCGGCCGAGGATCTGGAAGAAGTTCACATTGCCTATGCCGATCTAGTCGGGCCGGCGGGAGAGCCGGGCGGGTTGCAGATCCGCGTTCCGAAATTGCTGGTGCAGATGGGACTGGCGAGCAGCGGAGCCGAGGCGAGCCGCAAGCTTGCGGAGAAAGCGGTGAAGATCGATGGCGAAGTGGTGTCGAATTCCACGATCACTCTCGATTCTCTTCCCGCGCGATTGACGGTGAGGCTCGGCAAGCGGGCGAAGGTTGCGGTGATCGGCGGATACGGCGAAGGCAACTAGCCGGGCTTCCGGGCGCGGGCTACATCTGAACAGATAGCACTTTTGTGCTACGGGAAGTCTTCGAGCCGCACTCCGCGAACGCGGGCGCCGGGAACGGATGAATGCACAACAGTACTGAGGTAGCGCAGCGTAAACCGCATTTTCGAGTACCAGTCTGCTAGTTACTTCCTCAGCCGGATCGCGATAAAGCGAAACCCCTAGATGTGGAATTGAAAGGCATAACGCGCGAAGCCTCGTCAGCGCTATGCTTGCGGATGCGCGCTGGGAAAAAACGGCAGGGCGCATTTTCGATCAGGCCAAAAATTTGCACAGTGGACTCCGACGGATTGCGCTGAAGCGGACACGCCTGCGAGTGCACCGGCTTGATTACGGTGGTGTTTCGCCGAGGTGACGATTTACTTCGTTTTTCCGCGCGTCTACAACTCTCAAGTCATTGAAAACACGCTTGTGGACGTTACAATTCGAGCACACAAAGAAGCAAGATTGGCAAATTTTAAATGTCCGATAGGCCTACTTTAGAAAGTCGGGGATTCCTTGAGCAGGCAGCGGTGGGGATTGTCCACGCCACGCCGGAGGGCCACATCCTCCGCTGCAATATGGAGTTCGCGGAGATTATCGGATATCCACGCGAGGAAGTTCGCGGACTCATGTTTCAGGAGATCACTCCTGACGAGGATTGCGCCGCCGCCGTCTCTTCGTTTCAAAGACTGTGGACCGGAGCGACGGATGCATTGAGCCTGGAGATCCGGCTCATTCGCAAAGACGGGTGTCTCACCCGAACCAAATTCACAGTGTCGTTACTGCGCGATCGCGAAGGATGGCCTTCGCATTTGCTCGCGCACGTAGAGGCATTGGGGAAAGTCGCGGAGCCGCCGGCACTTGAATCTCGAGGAAACTCGCATCAGCCGATCAAAGAGAACCGCTATCGCAGCGCATTCGAGACCAGCCCGGATGGCGTGCTGATCGCGCGTGCGGAGGACGGAAAGATTGTCGACGCGAACCCAGCGTTTCTCGCGATCATGCACCTGAATCTCGAGGAAGTGGTTGGGCGCACGTCGCTTGAACTGGATATGTGGGCCGACGAGGGGGACAGCCGGAGCGTGGCGGAAGCTCTTCAGGAGGAAGAGGGCTGCCGCGATCTCGAAGTTCGCTTGCGGCGGAAGAAGGGCGAGATTTTCTGGGCGGAACTCTCTGCGTCATTCGCCGAGGTAGAGGGCGAGGCGTGCGTGATTTCGTACATCCGGGACGTGTCGGAAGCGAAGGCGGACGAAGAGAAGATTCGAAGCCTGGCGTTCTATGACACTCTTACCGGGTTGCCGAACCGGCGCCTGCTGTGGGAACGGCTTCGCCAGGCTCTGATTTCCAGCATTCGCAGCGGCAGCAAGCACGCTTTGCTGTTTGTCGATCTGGACGGGTTCAAATCGCTGAACGATACGCTCGGGCACCATATTGGCGACTTGCTGTTGCAGGAGACGGCGCGGCGGATTCAAAACTGCGTTCGCGAAGTGGATACCGTGGCAAGGCTCGGCGGCGATGAGTTCGTGATTATCCTCGAGGACCTGAGCCAGATTCCGGAGATCGCTGCAGCGCAGGCGCGTACGGTTGGCGGAAAAATTCTGGGGGCGATTGACCAACCTTATCTGCTGGAGGGCCGGGAGTGCCACACCACTTCCAGCATGGGAATCACGGTCTTCGGCAATCAGAACGAGAGCACCAATGAGGTGCTGCAACAGGCCGATATTGCGATGTATCAAGCCAAGGCGGCGGGGCGGAATGCAATGTTCTTTTTCGCACCGGCTCTGCAGGCTTCAGTGGATGCGCGCGTGGCTCTGGAGCGCGATCTTCGGCTGGCGATTCGGGAGAATCAGTTTGCCTTGTACTATCAGCCACAGCTGGATCGCGGCTTACTGACCGGCGCCGAAGCGCTGTTGCGCTGGCGGCATCCGTCGAGGGGACTCGTCGCGCCACAGGAGTTCGTGCCGCTTGCCGAGGAGACGGGGCTCATCTTTCCGCTGGGAAGCTGGGTGCTGGAGACCGCATGCATGCAACTGGCCCACTGGGCTGGGCGCAAAGAAGGCGAGCACCTGTCGATTGCCGTGAATGTGAGCGCGCGCGAGTTCAGGCAGCCCAAGTTTGTAGACCACGTCCTGGCGGCACTGGACCGCACGGGAGCGAATCCAGCGAATCTAAAGATCGAATTGAGCGAGAGCATGTTCGGCGAGAACGTGGAAGAAGTGATCGCAAAGATGAGCAAGCTCAAATCTCACGGGGTCAGATTCTCGCTTGAGGATTTTGGCACGGGCTATTCTTCGATGACGTATCTGAAGCGTCTGCCTCTCGATCAGATCAAGATCGACCGGACGTTTGTCGGAGAGATTTTGAAGGATCCGATCAGCAGCGCGGTGGCACAGGCGATCATTTCGTTCGGCAAGGCCATGGGGCTTTCCGTGATAGCAGAGGGTGTGGAAACCGAAGAGCAGCGTGCATTTCTGGCCAAGCTCGGTTGCCATTCCTTCCAGGGATACCTGTTCAGCCATCCCCTTCCGCTGGGCGAATTCTACGAGTCGTAAGACTCGGGCGCCAATCCATATCGCGTGTAAGTGCAACATTCAAGGGCCGAAGATGGGCTCTAAGTGTGGAGAGTACTCTCTGCCGGGGCAAGTTCTGCCTGCGGTGTGCACCATCGGTTCTGAAGACCGCACACGGGTGTAGGCGCGATGATTACTGCGGTGCCGGGACGGTTGGAAGTTTTGTATTTCCAAATACCCGCACAGAATGAGACATATAGTAGTTAATATGCCGTGGGACAATGCGATGGAACCTCTGCTTAACCTTCAGGAATTCATGAAGACGGCCCCCTCAGCGGGGCCGACGCACAAGCCAGTCACCATCCAGGAGCTCGGTCTCCGCCAGGCCGTTTTAGAAGACCTGGCGCTCAAGCACCTGTACCTTTCAGGCCCGTTCTCCGTGCTGGACATGGCGAAGCACATGAAGGTGAGCTTCGAGGTGGCGAGCGAGCTGCTGAAACGGCTGCGCACCGAGCAACTGTGCCAGGTCACGGGATTAAGCGGTCAGATTCCGAATCTTGCGATTACGTCCCAGGGCAGAACTCGCGCGCAGGAATTGCTGGCGCAGAGCCAGTACACCGGGCCGGCACCAGTGCCGCTGACCACATACGTGGCCCAGGTCAAGCTTCAGAGCGTATCGCACGTTGAAGTGCATCCTTCCGATGTTCAGCGTGTGTTCAACAGCATGGTGCTGGACGACAGAATTTTGTGGCAGCTGGGGACCGCACTCAACTCGGGCGCGGCGATCTTCCTTTATGGTCCTTCGGGCGTGGGCAAGACGACGATTGCGGAGTTGCTGTCGAAGGCTCTTTCTGAGGATGCCGTATGGGTCCCGTACTCGATCGAAATCGATGGCCAGGTGATCACGGTTTACGATCCGACGCTGCACCAGCGAATGGCTCACATGGAACCCCCAAACCACGATGAACGCTGGGTGCTCTGCCAGCGGCCATCCGTGATGGTGGGCGGCGAACTGACGATCGACATGCTCGACCTTCAATACAATCCGGGATCGAAGTTCTACACCGGCCCGGTGCAGATGAAGGCCAACAACGGCGTGCTGATCATCGACGACTTTGGACGGCAGAGGGTGCGTCCTGACGAACTGCTCAATCGCTGGGTGGTTCCGCTGGACCGTAAGATCGACTTCCTGACGCTGGCCGGCGGACGCAAGATCGAAATGCCATTTGAAATGCTGGTGGTATTCGCCTCGAACCTCGATCCGGCACAGCTTCTGGATGCGGCGTTCCTGCGCAGAATTCAGACCAAGATCTTCATCGGCGAAGTCAGTGACGAGGAGTTCTGCGAGATTTTCCGCAGAGTTGCCGCAGAACGGAAGATCGAAACGGACGATACAGTTGCGCACACGCTGATTGATTTCGTCCACGGCACGCTGAAGCAGGAGCTGCGTTCGTGCTATCCGCGCGACATCGTGAACCAGATTTGCTGGGCAGCGAAGTACGAGGGCAGAGAGCCGCAGATCAACCACCGCACCGTGATGCGGGCTATCGAGTCGTACTTCCTTACCAAGGACTGAGCAGTACGCAGACATCGGGACGACACGAGAGAAATCCCGTTCAGCAAAGCACAGCGAAAGCGCTATTGTTGATTCGTGCGGTTAACATCCGCCGAAGGGCTTGATCGAGTGGAAGTCTTACTTATCCTTCTCCCTCTTTTCCTCGTGTTCCCGGTTATATTTGTCGTGCTCCTCACCGTGTCTATGCAGGCCAAAAGGCGCGAAGCGGAAGAGTCGAAGGCGCTGTCTCCGGAAGCGAGAGAAGAGTAGAGCCTTGCGGCGAAAGAGCGGTGCTTTTCATTTAATTTCAGGGGCAGTCCGCGGAACCCAGTACGGGCTGAAGGGTCCTAGCAGTGATCTGACCTCCGGCCTTGTCGATGACCGCGTACCGGATACCGAACTACTTCCCGGATTCGAATCCGCGGCTGATTCGAAACACATGGCCATCGGGATGACGAACGTGCATTTCACGAACGTTCCACGGCATGTTGGTGGGTGGAAATGTGATTTCTATCCCGGCAGCGACGCAGAGCTTTTGCATCTCGTCAACATCGTCGACCCAGACCGACATCCAGACTCCCTTGTCGCCCGCTTCGTCCCCCTTCTGTTGAAATGTGGTTGTGTTCTCCCCTCGGCCTCGACCTCCCTGCGCGCCCTGGCAGAGAAAGATACAGACTTCCTCACCCGATCCAACAGCTCCGAATGTAGGCGGTGTTCCCCAGTCCCATAATTTCTTCCATCCCCATTTTTCAAACCACGCGAACGTGCCGACGATATCGCACACGTTCAATATCGGAGTCAATCCTTTGGCTTCCATAGCGAAGGAGGATACCATCCTGAGCGGACTGAGACGACTTTTACACTTTCAAAGTCTCCCGACCCTCTGTGGCCTCACGCACCGAAATTCCGCTCCCAATCCTCGACCTTTGGAGTTTGCATCCTCGCCTGGTTATGCAAGCTTCAGGAATTTCAGTGATTCCCAGATCGCGTGGAACAGATCAAAACTCCACGGGAAACCCTCGAAAAATGGAGCGCATCGGAATGCAGATACAACTTTTCCAAGGTGGGTAAATGTCCAAAGTTCTCGCAATCAATGTCGATGTCGCTCGATGGTTATGTTGCCGATAGCAATGACGGCGTAGTCGAAGTGTTTGACTGGTATTTCAACTCCGGCAATGTCGAGGTATCGACAGGAGGAGGAGTTCCGATGACGTTCAAGGTGTCGGAGCCGAGCGCGAAGCATCTTTATGAATTGACATCGGGGCTAGGGGCAGTGCTCACAGGCAGACGCACCTTCGAAGTCGCTCATGGCTGGGGCGGCCGGCATGCATGGGGTCCGGCATTTGTATTGACCCACGCGATTCCCTCGGGCTGGCCGCGGGCCGATTCGACCGTGCACTTTGTGCTCGACGGCCTCGAAAGCGCCGCGAAACAGGCAAAGGCCGCAGCAGGCGAAAAATCTGTAGGCGTTCACGGTGCTGATACCATTCAGCAATTATTGAAAGCCGGGCTGCTCGACGAACTCAGCATCGACGTAGCAGCGGTGCTCCTTGGCTCCGGAATCCGGCTGTTCGATCGACTAGCTTCCGCGCCTGCCTTCCTCGGCAACCCGGATGTGATCCAGGGGTCGGTGTTACGCATCTTCGCTACCCTGTTCGAAGAAGGTAGCGTCCGTAGAGACTTCGCACTTACTGACAGTGCGGGAGAGATCCGATCTGGATTGTTGATGAACGGGCGATTGATCGCCTTTAATCCCATCTCAGGTAGTCTCCAAAGATGGATCTTTTGTGGTCATTCGCATTTAGTTCGGAGATGGTAACTCAGCGTCGTCGATCACCAGAGTTTCGACTGGCTCCTTGCCGGTCTGAAGTCTGAGGCCGATCTCCTTCATCAGACTCAGGAAAGATCCGGCCGAATCGGATTGGTAGGCGCTCTCGTCTTCCGGAGCCGATTCATAGTCGAAAGCCCCCGTCTAGCCAGTGTGGTCTTCAACGGGGCCATGCATGATGTAGTTGCTTGCAAACTGGGCCAATTGAGACATCGAAGTATGTTAAGACCTAGCAGTGGCTGCCCATGTTGGCGCACCCATTTCCTTCAGAGCTGTCATCCTTGTATCTCTGAATGAGCGGCAGTTTGGTTGAGACTGTTGCAGTGTGGGAGTTGAGAGAACAACTCCCCCGCGGGCGGACGGCTCCCGTTCATCCTGCGGTCTTAACGACCGGCGCTCAGCACAGGCGACCGCTGCCCAAGTCACGTACGACCGAACAGTCGCACGATTTTCATTCGCACCGACAAGGCAGGTTACCGTGACACGGATCGTTTGTGGAGTGGATATTGCTTTCTCACCTTTAGCCGCGCGCGTCGGACAGGACGGCGCCGGCGCCACCTTCGCCAACACCCCGGAAGGCATCGCAGAGTTGGCTGCCTTCTGTCAGATCCATCAAGTCACACTGGTCGCCATGGAAGCCACTGGCGGCTACGAACAGCGGGCCTTTGCGCAGCTGTCGGAACACGGGCTGCCGGTGGCGGTGGTCAACCCGCGTGCCGTTCGCCAGTTCGCGCAGAGCATGGGTTGGCTCGAGAAGACCGACGCCATCGATGCCGGCATGATCGCCTGGTACGCAGCCGTAGTCGAGGTTGTGGGAAAGCGGAAAACAGCTACATCGTTTTCCGCTTTTCCATCATCCCGACCTTGACAATCAAGACAGTCGCTGAGCGCACGGGTCCCCACGCGTTTTCTAAAGCGTGGGCGTGTAAGCGAAGGATCTGCTTTTTATCTGTGCTGATCATCAAGCCGGGTGCCGCATTTCGGAATTCGTCGTCAGACCAATTTAGAGGTGGCAGCGAACACGCCCTCACAAAACGAAAACGCCAGAAACCTTGCGGCCTCTGGCGTTCTCTAACGGTAATCCTGTAGCGCTTCGGATCATCCATCGACCTTTCAAGCCTGCCGATCAAGTTGCGGGTTGGCCGCATTCTTGATCTTCCCGCTCAACCTGGGTTTCGGTTCAGAGTTGCCTCTTCCCCGCTCCCATTTTGCTGAGCCGGCGAACGATTCCGATGGTTTGCGCCATCTTCCTCGTCTCTTCGGCTGTGCCGGCGATCTCTGCTCAGGTCTCCCCTCGCTTATGATGCCTTCGACGATGCCGGTTTACGCAGGGTTCTGAGTCGCCCCAGTGGCTCCCGCTTCCTCCTGCCTCGCCTGCGATACGAACCTCAGGTTGCCCCTCGTTCCGCATCTCCGGCTTTACCGGTGATCGATCGTCGAGTCGCCTCGATTCTCTCTCCTTCGGCGGTGCCGGTTGTGAAAGCTCCAGGTTGCCCCTTCGCTTCGCGCCCCCGGTATCGCCGACGATCAGCGTCTGAGTCGCCCCAGATGCTCATCCTCCGGTCCCGGCTGGCTTCCGTTCCGAGTCGCCTCGGAGTTCCGTGCCATCCGGTCGCCCTCTACGAATCGCCGGATTGCTCCGTCTATTCGCTTCGGGCTTCGCTGCTCAAGCTTTTCCCAAGTCGCCCTGGTTCCTGCTTGCTCAACGTCGCCGATTCCGTCCGCCTCGAGTTGCCCCGAAACTTCCTTCCTCGGCTGATCCGCATTTGCTTCCGCAGGTTGCGCCTGCTTCCGCATATACGGCTTGGTCGATGATTACTCCCTGGCTGAATCGAACTTTGCATCCTCAGCTTGCGCCGCGGATGAATCTTCGGTACCAATCAGGTACCAGCATTCCTTAGTCTGATTTCCAGCGCAATCTAATCTCAATCAACAGTCCGCAATCGGCCGATCACGAACTCTAAACTAAAACCGTTGCTTGCGCCTTTCACCAGGCCGGAGCTGCCGTTCCAATCAGCTACAGAGTCACCAGCTAGTTAGAGACAGTAGGCCCGATCGATCTGTGGATGCAAGTGCAAAACCCTAGTAGATTCTGTGGATTTCACCATTCATAGTGCATTCACATCTGAATTGTGCGTCGCCGGCTCTCTGAATCATTTACTAAGTCAAATCACCGCACTTACCCTCAACTTTACTGCCAACTAATTGCACTTAGAACTGTGCCGTTCCCTAAAATCAGTCGCCGATTTCTGCTGCTGGTTCTCAAATCAACACGGACATCACAATACCGACTGTCATCCCGAGCGACCAGCGGAAGTCGAGGGACCCGCAGTTGCTTCTGAAAAGCTGGCCCCAATTGAGACAGCTGCAATCCTCAGTTTCTTCAAGGCTCAGACGCTTCAGCTCCGACCTTAAAATGAAGGGCATGTTGGATCAGAATCTCCTGTTACGCCAAATCGAAAATGACGGATACGCAACTCGAGAAGGCGTTCTGTCCCAAGACCAGGTAGATGAGCTGATCAGTTCCATCGAGAAAGAGCGAGCAGGTCAAGCTCTTGAGCGAAACGGCAAAATCTTCGCTGTACGCAATCTCCTCGATTCTCCAGAGATCAAAAAACTGGCCCAGTCAGAATCCGTACTCAAGTTGGCTCGGATAATCCTCGGCTTCGGCGCATTCCCCGTCCGCGGCATCCTGTTCGACAAAATACCGGATGCGAATTGGAAGGTCCCCTGGCACCAGGATGTGACCATTGCCGTTCGGGAGAAAGCAGTGGTGGGGGGCTTCGGTCCCTGGTCAACAAAAGCAGGTATTCTTCACGTGCAACCTCCTGCATCGGTGCTCGAGAAAATGATTTCGATCCGGATGCATCTCGACTCCTGTAACGAATCGAACGGCGCATTACAGGTGATCCCCGGATCGCACCGCTCGGGTCGGATTGCAGAGATAGACATCCCTTCTGTACTCGTTGGATCCCAGCCCCACATCTGTGCTGTAAATTCCGGGGGTGTATTGCTGATGCGCCCGCTCCTGCTCCACGCATCATCGGCCTCACAATCGCCCGCCCATCGCCGCGTCATTCATTTGGACTTCGTGTGCGAACAATTGCCAGCTCCTCTGAAATGGCTTTCGCAATCGTGATTTCAAACACAGTCTGACTCCAAAACTGACGTCTTTGTTCGCAGCCATCACTGCTCAGCGAAGTAGATCGTCCGTGTCCCGTCAGCCTAACGTCTGATACGAAGGAACACTCTTTTCTGCCGAACATCTGGCGACAAGACGCGAACGGACAAGAAACAGGATCGAAGCAATCGGCGTAAGAAACCAAATTCACCATATCGGCTGTACTCATGGGCGACGTCGCGCTCGAACAGTTCACACTGCACCATTATCGTGAAGCGCAAATTCCAAGTAACGAAGTCAACGGTCCCGGGCTGGTCCACTTCGATCCAGTTACTCCAAAGCTTCTCGTTCAATACCTCCTCTTTCTCGTTCGCGAACCGGACGGTCGCTATGCGCCGGTAGGCGGCCAAACCGACCCGGATATGGGATCCATCAGCCGAATCTCATTCGGATCCAATTAAGGCCGCAGCAAACCGCAGATTCAGGGATCTGCGAGCATCGAGGCCCCAACCCCAGCCCGATATTCTAAAGTCAGAATTGCATCAACTGACGAAGCACCAACGTCAGCACCCGATCCCTCAGCCCCAAAGGAAGAACCCTGAATGAAGCCCCGGCCCCTTGCTGCCTGGTTCCTTACCCTCGTCGTAACCTGTGCATCTGCGCAGACCAACGCAGGAGAGCAAACATCGAGCACCAATTTGCCTTTCACGATCACGCAGATCACATCCCTTCGCCTGCCCTGGAGAATCGCATTCCTCCCCGACGGCCGCATGCTCATCACCGAGAAGGTCGGCGGTCTCGTGCTCGTCACCCCTCAGGGAGAAAAAACGCCCGTCGCCAACGTGCCCCCCGTTCTCTGGGAAGGCCAGGGCGGCATGCTCGGCGTCTACACTTCGCCCCACTACGCACAGGACCATAGCGTCTATCTCACCTACTCCGAGCCCGGTGTAGACGTGAATAACGACGGCTCCAGTCTCGCCCTAGCGCGTGCCCAATTAAAAATCGCCGGCAACACCGCCAGCCTGGAAAACCTCAAGGTCATCTGGCGCGACGGAGCGAGAGGCAACGGCGGCCAGTTCGGCGCCGCCATCGCTTTCTCTCCGGATAACAAGTACCTCTATCTCGCCGTCGGCGAACGTCAGCGCATGACGCCCGCGCAGGATCCCAATCAGCCTCTCGGCAAAATTCTCCGCCTTACCCTCGACGGCAAGCCCGCTCCCGGTAATCCCATGGCCGGTAAGGTCGGTGCAAAACAAGTCACCATCATCGATCCCCCCGGCGACACCGAAGCCGCAAAGACCGCCGACGTCCTGCGCACCTACACCTTTCCAGCGCCGAACCTCACGCCCTCTGAAACCTGGGCCACCGGCTTCCGCACTCCCTACGGTCTCGCCTTCGCTCCCGACGGTCGTCTATGGGAGCTCGAACACGGTCCGCGCGGCGGTGACGAGCTCAACCTCATCGAGCCCGGGAAGAACTACGGCTGGCCTCTCGTCTCCTACGGGATGAACTACAACGGCGTCCCCATCCCCAGCCCCGACACGCGCCCCGACCTTGCCAAGCCCGTGATCTACTGGGTCCCGGTGATCGCTCCCGGCAATCTGATGTTCTACGCGGGCTCGATGTACCCGCAGTGGAAGGGTTCCGGATTCGCCAGCGGTCTGGGATCGCAGGCTATCATTCGCATCGTCTTTGACGGCAAAGGCGGCGCCAAGGCAGTTGATCGCTGGGATGTAAAGCATCGCGCGCGCGACATTGAAGAAGCTCCCGACGGATCATTGTGGATGATTGAAGACGCGAACCCCGGCGGTCTTTTCCGCCTCACGCCCGTAGGCATGGCTGTCTCCGCACCCACCGCAAAATCGGATGTCGCGGCCACCAGCCCGGCGATCCCGATTCCCGCCAACGCCTCCCCTGCACAGCGCGTGAAGATCCTGATTCAGAACAACAATTGCCTCTCCTGCCATCGCATCGGAAAGAGCGGCGGAGACCTTGCTCCGCCAATGAACGGAATCGGATCGAAACGCACTGCAGACCAGATCCGTGCCGCCATTGTCAGCCCCGTGCCCTCAACCGGCGTCAACTACAAAAACCCCATGCCTTCGTACGATAAGAAAATCACAGGAAACGACCTGACACTCCTCGTCCAATACCTTCGCAACCTGCCAGCCAGCACAAAATAGCCCAGGTTCAAAAAACGAAAGGCGAACGCCGGTCTGGGAGAACTACATCAGACCGGCGTCCGCTCTTGCAGGGTTACGTACTCTGCGCTACTTCATCGCAATCCCATGAGGACGCGCCGGGCCCGTCTTGAACGCTGTATTGAAGTCCAGGTTGAATCGCTTGTCCTCGGTCAGGCCATCGTGGGTGACCTTGAGGACATGCACCTTGTGATCGCCCTCGAAGTGGATGATGCCGGCGGCATCTTCATTCAGAAAATAATCGGTCACCACCAGGCGGCTGTCGTCATCGCTCAGCACGATGTTGTGCGGCCCGGCGTTTGCACCGAAGCTCACAACCGAAATCTGCCTCGGATTGAAGCGGTTTGTCGTGTCTAGCATGACCACCTGCCCAGCCATGAAAGTGCCCACGATGAGCCGGTCTCCCGATTGAGGTGTTGCCAAAATCTGGCCCATTCCACCTGACACGGGTGTATCGACATGAGGCGTGACCGTAGATAGATCGAACACAGGCGTTCCCGTGCCTCGCTCGGGATCGATCAGATAGATGTGCCCGTCGAACATGCCCGACGTGTATCCGTAGCCCTTCGGATCGTTCGGAAGCATCTTCACGTCCATCGTTCCCAGAGCCGGGCTCCCGTCAGGCGCAACCAGATCAATCGTCTTCGTGATCAGCCGCTCACGAAAGTTCCATAGGCGCACGGAACTCCGCAGTACCGGACCCATCGAACCCATCAGAGTACTGCTGGGCAGGATGAAGTCCGATGTCATCATCAAGTTGAGATCGGGACGTGCCGAAATCCCGTGCGGATTGAATCCATCGAGTGGCGGCGTCGATGGCCACTCATTGAACAGCGATACCGTCCCGAAGTGATCTTTGACGAAATGCAGACGGCCGTCGAATTCAGCGACGCGCCCCGGTGCCATACCTGTCGCCGACCCCATCTGCGTGATCAGAAATCCGCCGTTATCCAACGGCAGAAAATCGTCCGTCATTGCTGACTCGACGGCCTTTGTCGAAAACAGAAATCTTGGCTTCTTCGCATCTCTTACGTCGAAGAAGAAGATTCCGTTCTGCCCTTTGAGCAGGCTCAGCAGTCCACCGCATCCGAGAATGGTCTTGTTCGAATTCAGATGACAGTGGTGAGGTTCATTGCCGGTGTTTCCCGGAGGCGGCACCGGGACGACATTGATCACTCGCCCATATTTGGGAGACTGTTCATCGAAGTCGATAACAGCCAGAAAATCCGGCGCGACCTGCGCCTGGTCCTGTGCCCAGATGTATAGAACCTTTTCCGAGCGCTTGCTGTGTTCGTTCTCGGCAAGAGCGCTGGCCGCCACGCTGATAAACAGCGAAAGAATGATGATCAACCTTGAAGTTGGCAGAGAGGTATCTACTGCACGTCGCCTGAGCACGGGGAAACCACCTTTCGAGCATCGAGAGCATTGATGGCTGGGGACAGCGATGAGGAAGAGACGTTTCCGAGGTTATCACAGAGCCACCTGCGCACTCGTCAATGCCATGCACCGAGACAATGAAGTCAGCCACGCAGGTGAAAGCAGCGGGAGCAGGTGCTCGCTGACATGAGCGAGGGGCCTGGAAAGTGCCAATGAGACTTGAACCTGAACCCGGAGAACCTATGACAATCAGATGACATCCCCTCCAAATCTTCGCCTCCCTGGCTTCGTTATCCTTTCCTTTGAAACGCCACCCATGCCACAATCACTATCCAGAAGCTGGTTCCAGAACAGCAGCGCTTAAGCGCCCAGACAAGGCACGAGCAACTCCCTCTTTATCCCCCAGCTCGAGAACCTCGTAACGGAGAATTAAAACTGATGCCGGACCCGAAGCTTCCAGGACTTCAGCAGCTTCAGCACGTAGTCGTGCTCATGATGGAGAACCGCTCCTTCGACCACATGCTGGGCGGCCTCAAGCGCATTAACCCCGCCATCGACGGCCTTGATGGCGACGAGACGAATCCAGACTCAACCGGCGTCCCCGTCTCCGTCTCCTCTACCGCCGAATATCAAAGCCAGCTCGACCCCGATCCCGATCATCACTTCCCGGCGGTCGACCTGCAGATCTTCGGCGGCGTCACCACCGGCCAGAACCCGAATCGCGCAGCTAACATGCAAGGCTTCGTCAAGAGCTACTTCAATCAGCAGCGCAGCGTGAAGCACTCGCACCTCATAATGAACTACTTCCCGCCCGCCAAGCTGCCCGTGCTCTCCAAGCTGGCAACCGAATACGCCGTCTTCAATCGCTGGTTCTCCTCCATCCCCGGCCCTACGCTCTGCAACCGCGCATTCGCTCACTACGGAACTTCGTTCGGCCAGGTCAGCATGGATGTCTTCTACTGGAACAAGCAGTTTAAGAGCATCTACGAGCGACTCAACGAAGCCGGACACTCCACTCGCCTTTACTACTACGACGAAGCCAGCTCATCCCTTGAAGTCGTCAACCTGCTCAAGAACCAGCCCTCTCTCTTCGGCACCTTCCAGGATTTCCTCGACGCCTGCGGCAAGAACGAGCTCCCTGAGTACTCCTTTATCGAGCCCAACTACACCGATCACGATTCGCCCGACGGTATGGGCGAACTCATCGCCAGCGACCAGCATCCCGATCACGATGTCCGTGCCGGCGAGCAATTCATCGCAGACGTCTACAACGCCATACGCAACAACCCCAAGCTCTGGCCGAACACTGCGCTCCTTATCGTCTACGACGAGCACGGCGGCATCTACGATCACGTCCCGCCGCCCGCCTGCACCCCCGATTCGCCCTTCGTTGCGCAGCCCAGTGCCACCGGCACTCCCGACCCGTTCTACTTCGATCGCCTTGGCGTACGCGTCCCCGCAGTTCTCGTCTCGCCCTGGGTCGCGCGCGGCTCAGTGATCAATGAAGTCTTCGAGCACGCGTCTATCCCCGCCACCATGACCGACCATTTCCTCGGCAAATACGATCAGCGCTCCAAGCGTGAGCTGGCCGCCAACACCTTCCTCGGTTATCTCGACCAGGCCAAAATTCGTCCCGACGATCAGTGCCCGGCATTCAAAAAAGGCAAGTGAGGAGCAGAAACGATGGAAGTCATCCACGTTCCACCGCCCGGTAAAACAGCCTTCCACAAAGGCCGCCCTATGTCCGACCTGATCAAAGCCCAGATCAGGCACTTCAAGCACGTCGAAGAAAAGCTCTCTCCCGAGCATCGCGAGAAAATCCCTCAACACCGCATCACCACTGAAAACGAAGCAGCGCAGTACATAACTGCCATGACCCGCCTGCTGCGTTCTGGCGTCGGCGAAAAACCGGCAAAGCCAAAGCTCGTCCCCATCTCCGCGAAGAAATCCGCGCCGCGAACGCCGGCCAGAGGCATCGCTATCGCCGCCAGTGAGGCTCCTGCCAAGCCACGCAAAAAATCCAAAACCAAATCTACAAAGAAGAAATAACGAGGACCATTTCCCCCATGGCCCAGCGCATTTTCAAAACTTCTCTCTGCTTCGTGCTTCTATCCGTCGCCAGGCTCTGTAGCGCTCAGAACGAGTCCCGCGTCCAGGCCGATCTCCGCCGCGAAGGCGCGGCTCTCAAATCCTGCTCGCAAATTTCCAAGTTCGCCGACTGTGGCCAGACCCTCGTCCTCGGCCAGCCCTTCCATCTCGCCTTCGGCAGCCTCGCTCCCGACAACGGCATGGGCTTCGGCCTCGCCTTCGTCGAACACAAAAACTTCGCCAGCGAGTGGCGAACAAACCTCAGCCTCGACGCCGTCGCCACCATGAACGGCTCATGGCGGGTCGGCGGCTATCTTAAGGCCTACAAGCTCCCCGCCGGGAACAGTTATCACGTCGCTCCGCTCTTCCACCTCTACTCGCAGAGCATCTCCCTCAACCGCGTTGACTACTTCGGCCTCGGCTCAAGCACGACCCCGCTCACCCACACGACGTACGGCTTTTCAGAAAACGTCACCGGCGCCGACATGGCGTTCCCTATCTCCATCTCCGGCAAGTCGCCAATCATCGCAATCCTCGCCGAACTCAACGGTCGCTTCCCCTCACTCCGCTCTGGTCGCGAACACGACATCCCCTCCATCGAGGCCCTCTTCGACGAGACCACCGCTCCCGGGCTCACTCGCCAGACCGCGTACTTCCAGCCCTCTGAAGGCATACGCCTTGTCCCGTCCCTCTTCGGCGATCGTGTCAATCTGAACTACCTTCTCCAGTTCCAGCAGTTCATCGCCCCCGGAAACAGCGCCTACTCCTTCCGCAGGCTGAACCTGGACTTCAATCACACCATCCCGCTCTCACACCTCTCCAAATCCATCGGCAAATACTACGGCAGCAGCACCGCGTCGACCCTCTCCCATAACACTCCCGACTACTGCGGAGGCGCCGGCCGCGAAGATCAGCCCATGCCCTGCCCGCAAGTCTCGCTCACACGAAAGCTCGAAGGCTCAATCAACCTCCGCGCATTTATCTCTGAATCCTTCGCCGGCAAGGGCAGTCAGGTCCCCTTCTACATGATGCCCACAATCGGCGGCTCCAACCTCAACGGCACGCCGTTCCTTGCCAGCTATCCCGACTACCGGTTCCGCGGGCCCAACCTTCTTCTCTTCCGCGGCACTATTGAGCACTCTCTCGGCAAGCTCCCCATTGGCGCGCTCCTCTCCGCCGACGAAGCCAAGATCGGCCTCAACCGCGGCGACATCAGCATCGACCACCTGCGCCACAGCTTCGGCGCCGGCTTCACCGTCCACGCTGGGGGCTTGCCAGTGCTCTCCTTTGTCTACGCCTGGGGCGGCGGAGAGGGAACGCACACCACTGCCAACGTCAACCCGTCGCTCCTGGGCAGCTCCGCCCGCCCCTCACTGTTTTGAAATCCATGTCCGAGAGGTTGTAGAGTCCGCGTGGAGCTCAGACTCTGTGTGTCCGCGAGTCGGTCTTCCGCTAACTCGCTAACTCGCTATTGCCGCGCAGCGGCGCTAACCCGCTGTCTTCTGCATAAAAAAAGAAGCCGGGTGCCCCCCGAGCCTGTCCTGAGCGAAGCCGAAGGATCCCTGGCTGTTGGGGACCGGGGAGAGATACAAGGCAGATCTCAGCTACTTATCGTCCGCCAGATGATCAGCCACCGTGTACTCCGCCGGAATCGCAAACAGCGCCGCATCCGGCTCCGCCGTGTTCAGTTCACGCACCGTAAATTCCTGGTGTCCCGAAAACGGATTGTCCACAATCGACGTCAGGTTGAAGGCAAGACGCGGCGAATAACAGAACTCACGCACACTCACCAGCGGTTGATCGTTCCCCGTTACCCCCGGGTTGATGGTACGCGTCTCTCGATAACAGTGCGTATCTTCACCCTGCGTGCTTGCGACGCCAAGATCTTCATGTTGACTGCTGCCACCGTCCCAGACAGCATTCCTATCCAGCAACGGCCCAAACTTGTCCGTCGTCCTCAGCCGATAGCGATACAAATCGCATACCTTCGAAGCCACGATGCAGTTGTACCAGGTGTGCGCCGCAGGATCGGTAATCTGAATAGTCGAAATGAAACTCTTCGCGTTCGTATTCTTCGGCACCAGTGCGGCGCGCTCCTGAAAGATACGCCCTCTGCTGTCGCGAACAATGCGTCGCTCGTTCGTGAAGGTGATCGAGCCGCCATTTCCCAGCGATCGCTTCCACTCCGTATGCAGGGTCAGGCTGAACGGCGCCCCCGCCTTCGGCGGTACAAAAATGCTTTCCATCGCGCCACTCTGTCCGCCATCCGGCACCCGCACTTGATTGCCAACCTGCGGTTGTGCGAAGCAGATCAAAGAACCCGCCACCAGAATGTACAGGGGAAACAACCGCCAGATGCGCATATGCAATCTCCAAACGGCTGAGCAAGTCTAGCATCCAAACAGGAAACCAGCACAAGCGCACTGATGCGCACCCTGCCTGTCACTCACTGTTAACTACTCACTGCGCACACCCTGATCCCTAATCCTTAGTCCCTAAGCCTTATCCCCCGCACCCACACCCTCGCGCCAGCACCTCCGCGAAGTGCACCGCCTCCTTGTGCCCCAATTGTTCAATCTGCTCCCGGCAACTGAATCCGTCCGCCACCAGCACCGTCATCGGGCCCGCGCCATCCACCGCCGGCATCAATCCATCCTGCGCAATCCGTTTCGACACGTCATACTTCTCGGCTTCAAATCCAAACGGTCCCGCCATCCCGCAGCAACCCGCCTTGATCGCTTCGACTTTCGCGCCTGCTCTCTTCAGCAGCGCCACCTCGCTCGCCGGTCCGCCAAACACCGCCTTGTGATGACAATGCCCATGCACCAGCACGTGCGCGCCGTCCAGTCCCGACGGCGTCCACTCTGGCGCCTTCTCCGCCAGCCAGTCAGCAAGCAGCCACGTCTGCGCGCTCAACTTCTGCGCCCGGGCATCTTTCGGAAAGAACTCCAGCAGCTCCTCCTTGAACACACTCGCACAACTCGGCTCGAGAAAAATGAACGGCATCCCCGCGTCGATCTCCGGTCCCACCTTTTCCATCACATTTTTGAGATAAGACCTCGCCTGATCCAAAAACCCGAAATCATACAGCGGCCTTCCGCAGCAAACATGCTCCCTCGGGCACGCCACCTCGAACCCCGTCGCCTCCAGCACCGTCTCCGCCGCCTCCAGCGAGCGCGGATGGTAGTAGTTATTCCACGTATCCGGCCACAACAGAACCCGCCGTCCCGTCAACCCTTCCTTCGAATCCGCAACCCATCGGTTGCTCTTCGTTCTTGTCTTGTGGAAAGGCGTTCTCGCCAGCTCCGGCAGCTTCCTCTCCTTCGCTACTCCTGCGATGCTCTTCACCAGCCCGCTCGTCAAGCCGCCCGTCAGCACTGCGTTTGTCAACCCCGGCGCAATCGATCCCAGCCGTGCCAGCTTGTCCGCGAACCCGAACACATAGTGCTGCAGCGGATGCATCCGCCCCTTGTAGTGCTGCGCCAGGAACTCCGCCTTGTACGCGGCCATGTCCACCTGCACCGGGCACTCCGTCTTGCACGCCTTGCAACTCAGGCAAAGATCCAGCGCTTCATGCACCGCCTCGCTTCCGAACCCCTCCGTCCGCAGCGAACCCGCCAGCATCTCCCACAGCAAATGCGCTCGTCCCCGCGTCGAGTGCTTCTCCTCGCCCGTCGCTCTGTAACTGGGACACATCACTCCGCCCTCGGTCTTCCGGCACGCACCCACGCCCACACATCGTTCAGTAGCGCGTTCCATCGAACCGCCATCTTTCCCAAACACAAAATGAGTCTCGAACTCAAGAGATCCATTTCCCGCGCCTTCTTCCTGGCGCGGGTCTGTCGTAGGCGACTGGCGCCACCGCAGGTGGTGGTCGCGGAGGTTTTCGATCGGGTCGTATACCCGTACGGCATCGACCAGCTTCCCCGGATTCATCCGGTTATCCGGATCCCACAACCGCTTGAACTCCCGAAACGCTTCCATCAGTTCCGGCCCGAACATCTTCGGCAGCAGCGCAGCACGCGACTGCCCGTCGCCATGCTCTCCGCTCAGCGACCCGCCAAACGCCAGCACCACATCCGTCGCCCGCTCCATGAACTCCCGGAAACTACGCAGCCCTTCCACGCTGCGATAGTCGAAGTTCACTCGCATGTGCACGCATCCCTGCCCGTAGTGCCCATACAGCGGAGTGCTGTACCCGTACTCGTCCATGAGTTTTTTAATTGCTCGCAGATATGCGCCCAGCTTTTCCGGCGGCACAGCCGAGTCCTCCCAACCCTCGTGCCTGTCCGGCTCGCCCGGCACAAACACCACCGCACCCAGCGCCGACTCGCGCACGTACCACACGCTCTGCGCCTCCTCCGGCGAACAGATATGCGCAATCGGCCGCACCGGCCACTGCTGCGAAGCCTCCGCGATCCGCCGCGACTTCTCCTGGGCCTCTTCCTCGGAGTCGGCCCCCATCTCCACCAGCAGAAAATTCTGTCCCGGCGGCAGCTTCTGCAACTGCGCGGATGCCAATCCCTTCCGCCGCATAAAGTCGACCAGCATCTGGTCGAATCCCTCGAGCCCGATCGGTCCGTGCTCCAGGGCAGCCGGTACCGCATCCGCCGCCGCAAATGCATCTGGAAACGCCAGGACCGTCAGCACGCGATGCTGCGGGCTTTGCGTCAGATTCAGCCGCGCCTCCAGGACCGTCGCGCAGGTGCCTTCGGTCCCCACCAGCGCCCGCGCCACGTTGAAGCCGTTCTCCGGCAGCAGTTCGTCCAGGTTGTATCCCGAAACCCTCCGCGGAATCCGCGGAAACTTCGCCCGCACCAGATCTGAATACCGATCGCGAATGCTCTTCAACCCCGCATAGATCTCCCCACGCCGTCCGCCATCGCGAATGATCTTCTCCAGTTCCGCATCGCTCGTCTTGCCCACCGTCATTCGCGTGCCGTCGTAGAGCGCCACATCCAGACTCTCGACGTTGTCGACGACCTTGCCGGCCATCAATCCATGTACGCCGCAGCTGTTGTTCCCGATCATCCCGCCCAGCGTGCAGCGCGAGTGCGTCGCCGGATCCGGCCCGTACGTCAGCTCATACTTCTCTGCCGCATTGCGCAGCGTGTCCAGCACAATCCCTGGCTGCACCACTGCCAGCTTAGCAGCGGGATCAATTGACACTAGCTCTGTCATGTACCGCGAGTACTCAAACACGACCGCAACATTCGCGCACTGCCCCGCCAGGCTCGTTCCGCCGCCGCGCGGCAACACCGCCGCTCCCAGCGCGCGGCACTCCGCCAGGGCCAACTCAACATCCGCCGCATCGCGCGGCCGGACCACTCCAATCGGCAGTTGCCTGTAATTCGAAGCATCCGTGGCGTAAAGCGCCCGCGACCCCGCGTCAAACTGCACATCTCCGCGCAGCTTCGCCTTCAGCCGCGCTTCAAGTTCCCGATGCGCGCTGAACTTCTCGTGCTCCAAAGGAGCTTGATTCAGAATATTGAAAACGTCCACGCCACGATGTTAGCGCTTCACTCCGCCCCCAGAGCAGCTGAGCCCCATTCATCGCGGTTTCATCGCGATGAATGGGTATGCATCATGTTCTCTGAAGTTGATTAGGTCATAAGGGGCGATAGGCTCTTGGTACCTCAGGTCTTCCAATATGGAGATATGGAAACAAAATATGGGTGCCCCATGTCTCCTGAAGTTGGAGACGTGGGAGGCAAGGATGGAGGCTAACTCCGCTAACTTGCGCTACCGTCCCGGCCACTCCTCCACCACAATCCCCAGATCATTCAACTGCTGAATCGCGCTCTCCACATTCCGCCGCATCTTCGCGCGATCCTTCGCCGCGCCGCCCGGCATCTCGGCCACCGCCACGACGCGCCCATACTTCCACGCACTCGCCGGCACAGCCACCATCGCCTCCGGCAGATCCCCCGGCCTGATCTGGATCTCCTGTCGCCGCGCCCCTTCCGGCCTCAGCATGGTCCCCTTGCCCATATCGCTCGTATTTGCGTCCGCGTTAATAATCCGCAGCGTGATCGCATCCGGCCCCACCGCCAGAAACGGATTCGCCCACGCCGACGGCTCATGTACATCCATGTACATGCTCTTCGTCGGCAGCGAAATCTTGGCCAGCTCCGCCCGTTGCTCATCCCGCTTCGTCGCCCGAGCCGTCGCCGCAGCCCGGGCCTGCTGCTCCGCGTTCACGGCGCTCTTCGCCGCGCCAACCACTGCCTGCTCTTGCTGATGACAGGCAACCAGCGCAGCCGCAACCAGCCCCACCACTGCCCAGTACCGCACACTTCCTAAAGGGGAATTCACCCTTCTAGGATACAGTCCGCAGACTTTTCCGTCCCAGAGGGACGGTGCGAGAGTAGCCCCGGGTGAAAACCCGGGGAAAGCATTGCGGCTAGATCGTCTGCGCTCCGTAGGACCGCCCGAAATCCAGCCATTCCTAAAGCCGCTAACGCTCCGCGAAGCGCACGCTAACTCCGTTTCCCTCCCCATTCCGCGTTCCTCTTCTCCAGAAATGCCCTCGTCCCCTCCGCCTTGTCCCCCGTATCGCACAACTTCCCAAAGGCCGCCGCTTCCATGTTTAGTCCCTTCTCCAGCGGCAGATCCAGCCCTTCATCCACCACCCGAATCACCTCCGCCACCGCCATCGGAGCCTGCGCCGCCATCTCCTCGGCCAGCGCCTCTCCCCGCGTCATTAAATCTTCAGCCGCAACCACCTCATCCACCAACCCGATCCGCAACGCCTCCCGCGCATCGATCACCGCACCGGTCAGCAACAACTTCAGCGCCGTCCCACGCCCCACCAACCGCGGCAAACGCTGTGTTCCCCCATACCCCGGAATCACTCCCAGCTTCACCTCCGGCTGCCCGAACTTCGCATCCTCAGCCGCGATCCTCAGCGTGCACGCCATCGCCAGTTCGCAACCGCCGCCCAGGGCAAATCCGCGCACGCACGCAATCACCGGCTTCCCCAGCGTCTCAATCTTCCTGAACACCGCCTGCCCGCGCAGAGAGAAGCTCTCTCCCTCTCCCGGCTTCACCGCATCCAGTTCGCGAATGTCCGCCCCGGCCGCAAAGGCCCTCTCCCCCGCGCCGGTCAGCAACACCACGCGAACTTCATCGTCCTTGCCCAACTCTCTGAACGCCGCATCCAGCTCCGCAAACATCGCCGCATTCAGCGCATTCAACGCCTTCGCCCGATCCATCACAACCGTGGCAAAAACGCCCCTCTTCTCCACCCGAATGTTCTCGTAATTCATAGCGACATGAGCCTATCAGGTCCACCTCGTTCAATTCATTCCAGGAACAGAGACTTCCTATATCACTAAAATAAGAACGGGTGTGACAAACGTGAGCCAGAAAACAGAGAACTCGGCGACTCCACACACCCCGCTGCTCCTCGACAACGACACTCTCGCGCGATCGGAGATCGCGGCGAACGCATGCATGAATCGCCAACGAAATCTCCTGGGAGCAAATAGCTACGAGAAAGATCTGGGTTTTTCTCCGGTTGATTTTCTGAAGAAAGTACTACAAAGCCAAACTCAAGTTGCCTGGCTCGATCTCTGCTGTGGCTCTGGACGCGCTTTGCTGCAGGCCGCCTCAATATTTGAGTCAGACAAGCCGAAAAACATCATCCAGTTAGTTGGCCTCGATTTGATTCCAATGTTTGATTCCATCCCGCGGACCAGCGGGCATGTTCGCTTGTTCTCTGCATCCGTCGAACAATGGGAAACCGATGAGAAATTTGATCTAATCACCTGCGTTCACGGGCTCCACTACGTCGGCGACAAGCTTGGCGCTCTGGGGCGGGCGTCGGGATGGATGAAAGAAAATGGCAGACTGATCGCGCACGTGGACTACCGAAACCTGAAAATCGCCGGCAGAAAACAACCTGCCGGTCAGATTGGAAAAGACCTCCGCAAGGCAGGTTTCAAGTACCTTCCCAGTCGTCACCTGCTGACCCGAGATGGCAAGCTTTCTAATCGCCCGCTTCCGTACCGCTACTTGGGTGCCGACGACAAGGCAGGACCGAACTTCACCGGACAATCGGCAGTTGACTCCTACTACGAACGAATGTGATCAGCACGGAATACTGCTGCCTTCACTCCACCCTGAGAGCCCTCACCGGATTCACCCCCGCCGCCCGCCGTGCCGGCACCACGCTCGCCACCAGCGCGCAAACTCCCAGCGCCGCAACCGCGCAACCAAGCACCAATGGATCCCAACCCTTCACCTCATACAGCTTTGCCGCAATCAGCCGTGCGCTCGCAATCGCCGCCGGAACTCCAATCACCAGCCCAATCAAGATCTGCAGAAATGCGCCCTTCAACACCATCTCCACTACGCTCATCCGGTCTGCTCCCAACGCAATCCGCACTCCGATCTCCGCCGTCCTCCGTTCCACGCTGTAAGCAGTCACGCCATAAAGCCCCACCGCCGCCAGCACCAGCGCCAGCAACCCAAACAGTCCCGTCAACTGCGCAACGGTTCTGTCCTGGTCCAGCCTGTCCGCGACCTGCTGCTCCATCGGTCGAATCGTCACCAGCGTCAGATTTGGATCGACTTCTGAGAACGCCCGCTTCACCTGCGCCTCCAGCCCTTCCATGCCTCCCTGCACTTCCAGCACCGCCGCCTCCATGAGGTGACTGCGGTCGTCGATCATCTGAACCATCTGCTTGTCGAATGTGCCGTGCTGCGCCAGCGGCACAAAGAAGAGCGGCGGCCTCCAATGGCCGCTCGGATCCGTATAGTTCGCCGTGTGCAGAACGCCCACAATCTCATACGTCTTAGCGAACTTCGGCTCGTCGATTCCGAAAACCTGCCCGATCGGATCCTCATTCGGTTTGAAATACTTCTTCACCAGCGCTTCATCCACCACCGCCACATTTCGAGTCGTCGCCGTATCCTGCTCCGTTATCGTCCGACCTCGCACCAGCTTCTGTCCCATCGTCTCCAGATATCCAGGGCTCACGCGATTCCACGACACCATCACGCTAGCCGGATCAGTGATATTCGGCGTCTCCGATCCCGGCCGGAAGAAAAGCTCGCCCCAGTTGTTCGTAAATGGCGTATACAGCGCCAACGCCGCTCGCTTTACTCCCGGAATCCGCTCCAGCCGCTGCCGCAGATTCTTGTAGGTCACGTCCAGCTTTTCCCGCGAGTAGCCGGAGAACGGCGCGTACATGCTGATGCTTACGCGATGATCGGTACTGAACCCAAAATCCTGCTGCTGCATCTTCTGCATGCTTCTTGTCAGCAGTCCCGCACCGCTCAGCAGCACCACCGAAAGCGTCGCCTGCACAACTACAAGCGCCTTCTGCCAGTGGCCGCTGTGGTCGCGCGTGGTTCGGTTCGCACCATGCAGCGCTGTTGCCGGATTCGTCCGTGTCGCGATCCATGCCGGCACCGTGCCGAACACCAGCCCCGTCACCAGCGCTACTCCAAACGCAAACCCCAGGACCGGCAGCGAAGGCAGCGCGCTGATCGGCACATAATCTGCATGACGAAACGCCAGGGCCAGAATTACTTTCACGCCCGCAAACGCCACCACCAGCCCTGCAGCGCCGCCCGCAACCGCCAGGACCAGGCTCTCCGTCATCCACTGCCGGATCAATCTCCGCCGCGATGCGCCCAGCGCCAGCCGTATCGCTGTCTGCCCGCTTCGCGCCGACCCTCGCGCCAGCAGCAGATTCGCAATGTTCGCGCACGCAATCAACAGCACTAGCCCGCACACTCCCAGCAGAATCCGCAGGCTCGCCTCATAATCCGCCTTCATCGACGCGATCCCCGCGCCGCCCGGCGTCAACTTCACAAACTGCTTCGGCAACACCGCATTCACCTGCGATGCAAACTGCGGAAACAGCGGCCCGAAATCATTCAGAAACCAATTGCGCAGAATCGTCGTCAACCGCGGCCCCAGCGACTCCGGATTCACACCCGGCTTTAAACGCCCGATGATCCGCAGCCACGACATCGGCTGATTCATCAGCGTGTTCGCGCCCGATATCAGAGGCTCCTGCTCGATCGGCACGAACAGTTCCGGCGGATCGCTCTCCAGCTTCTCCCCATCGAATCCTCGCGGCGCAATCCCCACAATCGTGAATGGATTTCCGTTGATCAGAAATGTCGCGCCCACCACCTTGGGATCGGCCCCGTACTTCTGCTGCCACGCCCGATGCGTCAGCATCGCCGCCGGCGGCGCACCTCGCTTGTCGTCAGCAGGCGTCAGCGTACGCCCCGCATGCGCTTGAATTCCAAAGGTCGAAAAATAGTTGCCCGAGACATATTCCGAATGCAGGGGCTTCGCCTGCTGATCGGTCTCGCCGCGCCGCACGCTAAACAGTTCGCGTCCCGCCTGGAACGCGGCCAACTGCTCAAATTCGGGCGCCCCATCCCGGAACCGCTGGTACACCGCGTAAGGAAACAGCCCCCAGCTTCCTTCCGGTCCCATGTTCACGCAGCAGTCATTGCCCTCGCCAACGCGATACAGCGTCGCCGGATCCGTCACCGGCAGCGACTTCAACATCACCGTATGGATCAGAGAAAAGATCGCCGTCGTTGCGCCGATTCCCAGCGCCAGCGTCAACATCGCCGTCAGCGTAAACACCGGCGAGTGCCGCATCTGCCGCAACGCATACATCACATCCTGCCAGAGGTTTCGCATGGATTTGTCCTTGCCAGTCCATACGAAGCATCCCCCCAGCCGGTTCTCACATGCGTGACCTGCAGCACACCCCAATGTTCATACGCAGTTGTTCTTCATCAAACAGACCTCTCAACTAGTTCCTTCCCGCCAGCGTGACTATCCCACACACAAATGACTGTCATGTTGAGCGCAGGTCGCCCCGCGACCGGAGTCGAAACACCCGCAGTTGCCTTTCGCAACATGGCCCAGTCGAAGAAGCTCAAAGTTCGAAACTATTCAGAACTGGTATTCCGGCGGCGTGATCCCTTTCGCGCGCAGATACATTTCTGCCGATGCACGGTGATGTGTCGTGTGGTCCAGCATTCCCAAAAGCAGACCTGTACCCGATTCGGTTCCTTCTTCGCTCTTGTAGGTCTTGGCCAACTGCTCCGGTGTCAGCTTGTTCACCGTGGCGATGGCGTCATCGAAGGATTGGCGCATGAACGCCATCACGTCCTCTTTTGATTCTGACTTCGGCTTTCCCGGGTTAGGTTTTTGTCCGGAAAACGTCGAGAGAAAGTATGTGAGCCCCTGCGAGAGATGCACCATCTGCCCCCCAAAGCTCATCTGAGGCGGCGTCAGTTTGAATCCGTAGTCGGCAGCCGGCATCGCATCGGCCACTTTCAGCGTGAAATCTCGAGAAGTGGTGAGATGTTTCACAACGTCCGATTGGAATGTGGTTTGCCCTGAAGCAGATATCGCCACCGCAGCAAGGAGAGGCAGCAGAACCCACACTGCGAGCCTGTGTTGAGCGCCAAAGTTTTTCGCACGCCTCGTGGTTGTTGCGTATGCGAGATGACGCAGACGATGCATGGCAATCTGATTCATTGCAAATTTTCCTTTCTTGGTTGGCCTTGAACGGTGTCCAGAAGACTCTGGAGACAGGAGCATTCGAAACGCGTGGGCAACTCTACGGGAGAACGTAAGCCCAGCGCAGCTTAGCACGCCTCACACGGGCCAGAAAACCAATATCTGATCTCTGTTCGATTCCTCGCGTGACACCTGTCCCTTGTCCTTACGTCCCTGATCTCACCGTATCCGAAACGTATACGCAACCCCACCCTGCACGATCGGGTAAACATGAAACGAGGAAGCGGTATCGTTCCAGCTCGCCACCTGCGCCGTCAGCGCATCCGCAAAGCCCGGATACGTTGCGACCGGCTGACAGTTCAAACCCTGCGCGGTGCAAATCTGCCCGGCCAGATTCATGGTCACCGTCGGCTTGTCGATAAACGCCACGCCCGCCTCAAACGGAAAACTGAAATGCTTCTCCGTCCGCGACACCATCCGGCCATACCCCGTCGTCAGCAGGAATCCATTACCGCCCAGCGACAGCCTCCCCGTCCCATGCACGGGATCCGCATTGTCTGAGATCCAGTCCCGGTCATCGATCGTGAAGATCGCATTCTGCTTAGCGTTTAGATCCGCGCGCACCCGGTTCCCGTTGTAGAACAGGTAGCCCGCGCTCAGCCGGAACGCCTTGTGAAACGGGTAAGCATCCGCCATCGCCCCGACATTCGCGAATCCCGCATTCACCGCAATCTTGAAGTCTTCCTGCGACCAATGATGCGTCGTGATCGAAGTCCGGTTTCCAAATAGCCGCACATCCATATGGGGCGAGACATTTGTCGATAGCTGTCCGCCAGTGCCCAGAGAAGATGCAGAAAGGAAAAAACTCGCCCTCGTGAATCGCTGAATCTGGTAGGCGGACGGCTCCGTCTCCGCTTGGTCTCTCTGCGAGAGAAGTGGCAAACCCCATGACAGCACCAGCGCAGTGCAGACTACGCTTCTCCTGACCCATCGTATCTCTGAAAGTTGCAGCATCGCTTCAGCCTACCGCCCGTCGAGAAAGTCGATTGCTCGCCCCAACAAGATAGAACCGTTCTGCATCAGACGCTGTGATCAGCCACGCGAAAGCCTTAGAAATGTAAAAGGAATGTCATTTTCGTCCACGGCTTCTAGTGACGAATGTGGAGAAAAGCTGTCCCATTCATCTCACAGCCTCATCATGCGATGAGTGGGATGAAACTCTGCACCCCGTTCATCACAGCTTCATTGTGATGAGTGGGAAGAGGCTGTGCCCCATTCATCGCACAGCTTCATCGTGCGATGAGTGGGAGTCTTCCAGTCGGCCATCCGTACCACTCCACTGCTATCATCGCCTCACCGAAGGACAAGCCCATGAAGACCCTCTGGCAGCCAGACTCCGTTCAGGAGCTCAAAGATCGGATGGCGCGTCTCCAACCCGATACCCCGCGCCTCTGGGGCAAAATGACACCCGCCCAGGCCATGGCTCACTGCACGATCGGCATGGAGCTCGCATGCGGAGACCGCCGCCCGCCCCGCATGTTGATCGGCCGACTCATCGGAGGCCTGATCAAGCCAAAAGCCTTCCAGCCCAGCGAGCCCATGCGTCGCAACTCACCGACAATCCCCGGCTTCCAGGTCGCTGACGACCGCGATCTCGCGGCGGAATGCGACAAGCTTGCCCGGGCCATCGACCGCTTCTACTCCGCCGGCCCCTCCGGCTGCACCAGCCATCCCCACAGCTTCTTCGGCCAACTGTCCCCCGACGAGTGGTCCATGTGGATGTACAAACACATCGACCATCACCTTCAGCAATTCGGGGTCTGAGACTCGACGGACGTTTCAGGTTTGCAGCGCTCTCTCTGCGGAGCGAAACAGAGATCGCAGCGCTCGCCACACCAACCGGACCATCAAAATAATCACCACTACGCATACTGCCGCGATCCCCGCGGCCGCGTAGGGATGTCGCGTCGCCAGCCACGTCAACGAAATTGAAACTACATCCTCGCCAAGCGATAATCCCATATTCGACAACGGCTCCGGCGACGGCGTTACCACCGCCCGAACCGCGGTTTTCCCGCCGTGCGCCGCAAAGGCCACCAGCCCGCCCAGCAGCGTAGCAATCAACTGCTCCTGCGGGCTCAGATTCGCCGTGGCCCTCCAGGCCAGGAGCGCCGCCACCGGAATCCGGATGAACGTGTGCAGCGCGTTCCACACCAGGTCAAAGGCCGGCACCTTATCTGCGAAGAACTCCACCCCGAACAGCGCCGCGCTGACCCCGATCACCCACCAGCTGCCGAGCATCTGCAGCCCTGTCGGGAGCGCTACAAACCCCGTGTGCGCCAGCAGCCCGAGCGTCGCCACCGTGGCATAGACATTCAGCCCCGCGGCAAACGACACCGCCACCATCAGCGCTACAAGTTCTTGTCCAGGAATAGGTAGCTTCATGCCCGCCAGTATAGGGCTTTCTTGACCCGATCCAATCTGCCCATCTTGGAGTTCACTCCCACGAACTCACTCCGTCACCCTTAGACCGCTTTTTGAAACAAATCTGGCACGCCGCGAGTCTATACTTGTGAAACCTTAGCTGCACGGTACGAAGGAGCCAAGGGGCCTTGCCCGAATCTTCCCTAATCGCTGACACGAAGAGTCCCAGCCAGTCCCATTCGACTGCGAGGCTTTCCGCCGTCAAACGGGCGATCCTCCAATTCCTCGAGCCCGGCGTCCTCCCCGTCCTCGCCCTGGCCCTCGCCGTTGGCGGCTGGAGTTACGGCCTTAAGCTATCGCACTACCTCAATACTGGCGTCACCAAGGCGTCCACCACCCGCATGTGGCTGGACCATCGCAACGAGGCCACCGCTGCACCAGTTGCTCATCAGCAGGACGACCAGAAGTTCCTCACTCCGCATCTTTTCAGCATCGCCGTCACTCCCCTGCCGCGCCTCTCGCGACAACAGCTGATCGCTGAGCCCGCATCGGCACACATCCTCGAGTTCGTCAGCCCGCTTCACCCTCTCCGCGCTCCTCCCGCCAACTCCCTTCTGGCATAAGCCTGCAGCAGGCTCGCAACTCCACGCTCTCCGGCGCGGACAGCCTCTGCTCTCCAACCCTCATTCAAGTTCCATCTCTTTGAATCTGGATTGTTCACCCGGTGGGAGCGGGTGCATATGTCAATTGCCTTGAGTGCAATCGAGTCCGAACCTCAGCCTCTGCTGCTCGAAAATCGCCTTCAGGAGTTCCTTGAGACTGCCGAACGTCGCCGTCCCCAGCTCCTTCGCATGGCGCGCCGCCTCACCCAGTGCAACGAAGACGCCGAAGACATCCTCCAGGAAGCCTTCATGAAGGCCTACAAGGCCCTCGCCCGCTTCCGCGGAGAATCGCAGATGTCCAGCTGGCTCGGCGCCATCGTGCAGAACACCGCGCACGAGCACCTTCGCAGCCGCCGAGGCCGCGTCTTCCTCTCTCTGGAATACCTCAGCAAGGACGATGGAGATGTCGTCGAAATCAACCTGCCCGATTCGCGCAAGAACCCTGAAGAAACCTGGGAATGCCGCGAGCGAGAGAACATCCTGCGAGAAGAGGTCGGCAAGCTCAGCTTCGTCTGCCGCCGCGCTCTCGAGGTCTGCGCACTCGACGAAGAACCTCAGGCCGATGCAGCCCGTGCCCTCAACCTCAGCGTCGCAACCATGAAGTCGCGCGTCTTCCGCGGCAAGCGCCTGCTCGCGCGATCCCTGTCACGCCGCATGCACGTGCCCCATATGATCTCAAGCTGCGATCTCAATCAGTTCCCGCCAGGCAAACAGCACGACAACAACAACTGTCATCCCGAGCGGGAATCGCACAACAACAACGACTGTCATCCTGAGCGGAGTCCGCAAAGCGGACGCAGTCGAAGGACCAGCAGTTGCTCTTCATCAAGTCACTGCCTGAACTAAACGCCAGTTGATCAGGCATCAAGTGTGGCCAACCCTGAACCGTTTTTGAGCGCCGGCCTCCGGCGCTCATTTTTCTTCCCGCGGAACGTTCTGCGCCACCGCCCACGCATCAAACTCGATCCACGAACTGAGCCCGTCTCTCCCGCACAGATTGCACCACAACAATGACTGTCATGTTGAGTTGAGGTCGCACCGCGACCGCAGTCGAAACACCCGCAGTTCGTGCTCGGGTTTCAACCCAGTCAGCGTCGGCCTCAGGCGCTCATTTTTCTTTCCGCGGAACATTCTGCGCCACCGCCCACGCACCCGCCGCAATAATCCACGAGATCAGGAACGCGGTAAAGCTCAACCTCCGGTCCGCATGCGCAAACGTGGGCCCTAGATTTCGATTGCCCATCAAAATTGCCGGAAGCCAGATCAGCAGCGTATATAGAGAAATCTGCGCCGCCTCTGCAAACGCGGCCACGCGCGGGAAAACTCCGAACAGCACGCCGAGCCCCGAAGCAATCTGCCCGATACCCGTAAGGTAGGCCCAGAACACTTTGCCCGGCAGCCACGGCGGAATCAGGTCCAGCGTGGGTGTCAGATAAAGCATGTGCGAAAGTCCAATCGGAATAATCCAAACCGCAAAGTAGTACCGGGCCGCGCGAATCGCACGCTCTCCACCAGCCCAGGCAAACCTCGTTCCTTCCACATTCCCCAGCCGCGCAAACAACGTCCAGCCGCCCGCCAGCAGAACCGCAAGTTCTCCAAACCCCAGATAGACGCCCTCGATCTTCGGCGCGACCACCAGCGCAGGAAACTTCAGCATCTGCCACACCACCAGGTATGGCAGCACGATCCGCAGCGCCCATGCGGTCGTCACCTCAAAGAATAGCCCGGCCCCGCATGCCACCATCAACGCACCTGACGCATATGCCAGCGCCGTCCGCGCCGGGAACCACGGCGCCACCGGCTGCCATCCCATCGCGAAATCGCCATAGACCAGCGCCAGCAGACCCATCCCGATCAGACCAAGCGCGAACAACGCCAGCGCAGGCTGCTGCGCGGTTCGCGACACCAGGCCTCCAACCACCGGCACCCGAATTTCTTCCACCAACGATGCTGCTCGACTCATAAGAACTCTGACCCTACCCAACTTCTCACCCGGTCGCCAAGAGTCCTGTGTTGTTCCCGCGCAAGGAAGTGGCAAGCCGGACTCCCGCTCCCCCTTGCCGGATTTCTCGTCCCCGCCCCGAGCGGTATACTTTCCGCACTACGAGGTCCCCATCTATGAGAAAGCTTGCTTTCCTCCTCCTGCTCGCTATCCCACTCGCCGCGCAAACTCCCGAGAAAAAGCAACCGCCTACAACTCTTCGTGGCGTTCTCCTCGAACAGCTCCACACCACCCACGATCAGGAAGACTGGTTCGTCCCCGTCAGCACCGCCATCGACGGTCTCACCGCCGAACAAGCTATGTGGACCCCCGGCAAAGACAATCACTCGGTCGGCCAGCTGGCCTACCACATCTGGTACTGGGACCAGCGAGCGCTCAACGACTTCAAAGGAGAAAAGAATCCGACGTTCGACGGCAACAACAACGAGACCTTCGACAAGTTCACCGCCGACCAGTGGACCGATCTCGTAAAGAAGCTCAATCAGCTTCTCGCCGACTGGGAGAAAGCCGTCAACGACGCCGATGACGCAAAGCTTGCCGCCAACGCCTCACTCATCGCTCACGTCGGCGCCCACAACGCCTACCACGTCGGCCAGATCCTCTACGTCCGCAAACAACAAGGCATCTGGAACCCCGACAAAGGCGTGAAATAACAGCGTCGACGTGAACAAACAGAGCCGCGTATCAACTTACCACGGTCGTCCTCACAGTTGAGTTCGCACCACAACAAAGGCTGTCATCCTGAGCGAAGGTCGTTCGCATCAGCGAACGACCGCAGTCGAAGGACCAGTAGTTGCTCTCCATTCATCCCTGCAACAGCGATCGCACCTCAACCCCTAATGTCATGTTGAGCGGAGGTCGCACCGCGACCGGAGTCGAAACACCCGCAGTTCGTACTCCTACTCCACACGCCTCACCCGCTTACAAACGCATCTCCCCATCCACCGTTCTCCCAATCCTCACCACCAGCTCCGCCACCGCCTCCACATCCTCCAGCGTCGTCCTGAAGTTCACAATGCACGCCCGCAGCGCATACTTCCCACCAATCACCGCATTCGACAAATAGGCCTCGCCGCCCTGCTGCAATCGCGTCAGCAACTCCTGATTCAGCTCGTTCAAATATTCTGAATTGCGATCCACACCCGCCGGCACATATCGGAACGTTGCAATGCTCAGCCCCTGCGTCATGGCCTCCAGCTCCGCATGCTTCGCAACACTCTCATACATCGCCCGCGAGAGCCGCATGTCGTCCGCAATCATCTGCGCGTACCCCTCGCGCCCCACCTGCTGCAGCGCAAGCCACACCTTCAGCGCTCGGAACCCACGCGAGTTCTGCGGCCCCAGATCGAAGTAGTTCGTCGCCTCCACGCCGAAGTGGTAGTACGCCGGGTGATACGAGAACGCATCGCGCAGCTTCGTAACATCCCGCACCAGCGTGCATCCCGCTTCAATCGGCGCGTAGAGCCACTTATGCGGGTCCACGGCCAGCGAATCCGCCTCCGCCAGTCCCGCAAACAGTTCCGCTGCAGCCGGCGCAACCGCCGCCATCGCTCCGTACGCACCATCCACGTGAAACCACACATCAAACTCGCGGCAGACCTCCGCAATCTTCTTCAAATCATCGACGGCCCCCGTGCTCACCGTCCCCGCATTCCCTGCAACCAGAAACGGCTCATCTCCCGCGGCTAGATCTTCCTTGATCCGGGATCGCAGTTCCTCTACGTCCATTCGAAAATCATCATCGACGCCGATCCACCGCACCGACTCCGTTCCCAGCCCCGCAATATCCGCCGCCTTCTGAATCCACGTATGCGTCTCGCTCGAGCAATAAGCGCGCAGCCTTCTCCCCTCCACGCCTTTGCTGCGAATCTCCGCTCCGCCCTTGGCCGCCCGTCCCGCCAGGAATCCAACGATGTTCGCCATATTCCCGCCGCTCACAAACAGCCCGCCGCAATCCGTTGGATAATTCAGCATCTCTGCAATCCAGCGAATCGTCTGCCTCTCAATTTCGCTCGCCATCGGCGACAGCAGCCACGCTCCGCAGTTCGGATTTGCCGCCGCCGCGAGCAGCTCCCCCAGCATCCCAATCGGAGCAGCTCCCGCTGTCACATATCCCCAGAACCGCGGATGCGCATTGAATAGAGAGTGATCGAACATCAGATCCGCCGCGCGCTCCAGCAGCGCACCCGCATCTGCTCCTCGCTCCGGCAAGCCCCGGCCCTCCTCCAGCGCCTGGCGAACCATGGCGGGCGACTCTCCCGCCGTCACTTTCATCTCTGTCACGGAATCCAGAAAATCCGCGATCCGGTCCACCAGCTTGTGGCCCGCACTCCGAAACTCCTCCCCCGACATCGCCACCGGCGACTTCCGCAGTTCTTTCTGACCTTGCATCTCACCGACCTCGCCCGAATTCTACCGGACCGCTACATCACCTGATTCTCCATGGGTGCTCCCGGTGCCTCGCCCTTGGGAAACAGGGATGTAGTCTCAACGACCAGAATCTTGACAACCCTCCCAACTCCCGCCTGTACAATCACCTCCATCTCGGAGGCCACGAATGGCGAAGCACGCAAATATCACTGAAACCGTCGGCAACACCCCGGTCGTCAAAATCAACCGGCTCGCACCGCCAGACGTAAACCTCTACGTCAAAGTCGAAGCCTTCAACCCCCTCGGCTCCGTCAAAGACCGCCTCGCCCTCGGCGTCATTGAAGAGGCCGAACGCACCGGCAAGCTCAAGTCCGGCCAGACCGTCGTCGAAGCCACCAGCGGCAACACCGGCATCGGTCTCGCCATGGTCTGCGCGGCAAAAGGCTATCCGCTCGTCGTCACCATGGCTGAAACCTTCTCCATCGAGCGCCGCAAACTTATGCGCTTCCTCGGCGCAAAAGTTATCATCACGCCCGCCGCTGCCCGCGCCGTCGGCATGGTCAAGAAGACCGAAGAGCTCGCCGAGAAACACGGCTGGTACTACACCCGCCAGTTTGAAAACGAAGCCAACGCCGACATGCACACCCGCACCACCGCACAGGAGATCCTCAAAGACTTCGCCGGCGAGCGCCTCGACTACTGGGTCACCGGCTTCGGCACCGGCGGCACTCTCAAGGGCGTCGCGCGCGTCCTTGGCAAGGAACGCCCCGACACCAAGATCGTCGTCTGCGAACCCGACGAAGCACCCATGCTCTCCAGCGGCATCGAGCAGCAGCGCAACGCCGACGGCTCAGCCGCCGCCGCGCACCCAAGCTGGAAGCCGCATCCCATGCAGGGCTGGAGCCCCGACTTCATCGCCAAGCTCACCGGCGACGCCATGTCCTCCAAGGCCATCAGCCAGGTTCTCCGCATCCCCAACGCCGACGCCATGCGCTGCAGCAAGGAACTCGCCAAGAAAGAAGGCATCTTCGTCGGAATCACCTCCGGCGGAACCTTCGCCGGCGCGCTCCAGGTCGCCGCGCAAGCACCGAAAGGCTCCACCATCCTGTGCATGCTTCCCGACACCGGCGAGCGCTATCTCAGCACCCCTCTCTTCGGAGATGTCTTACCTGACATGAATGAAGAAGAGTGGGAGATCGCCCGCTCCACCCCCGGCTGCATCCTCGAACCGCCTAAGTAGAAGCATCCTTCTCCGATGTCCCGCGACTCGTGTAGGTGCGCCGAGACGTTTGCGCTTTGGTAACAAATGCGGCGGCGAATAGCAGTCCCTCTCCGGAGTGCCGCCGCCATCGTCAGTCAATTGGCGGCGCGAGAGCTTGTGCCCTGCGGAACAGTTCGGAACGAATCTGAGAGAGGACTTGGGTGACTTCCACCGGGTCGAAATGGAAGGTTGCAGCCTCGCCTTGCTCCGCAATTAGTCCAGCGTGGTTTGGCATTCGGAGCACAATCGTCTGACGTGAATCACCGAATGACTCTAATGCTTCGATCCCTTCACGAAGGCACATTTCATTGACGGAGCTTGAACCGGGCCGGACTTTCACTCGCTGACCAAAGATGTTGAGGTGTGCGCCTGCAACGGCTCGATACTTCGGGGCGGTAATCGTGCTGTGACTGTTTGTGGGATAGTAACCGCCAATCTCCAGTTGAAGCCACTTTGCCAGATCGTCTGCTCGTTGTTCCTGTGCGAGTCTCAACGTGCATTGAAGTGCTTTGCTCAGCGGTTCAATTTCTAACACTTCGCTCAACTTCATAAAGAAATCCCCATCCAATGCAGTAAGTCATCTACTTGGGCTTTGCACCAAATTCCACGATTCTATTCTCCAATAATGTCTTTGTTGGTTCCCTACCTGGGACGCCAAGCGTTCTGAGCGCAATCAGCCGCCACAAACACCAAGGGCGCCACCACGATCGGCAGCGCCCCTCAGTGTCGCGTTGCAACTCAAATCGCTAAACCATCTGATCGAACCCGAATCCCTGCATCTCCTCGATCTGCCGCTTCCACTCATCCGTCTGCTTCTGGTCAAACACAAACGGCTTGCCCTCAAACTGCTTCTGGAACTCCTGCATCTGCTCCTTCAGCTCCTCCATCTGCCTGGGATCAATGCCGAATTGCTGGTTCTTGAAAGCGTCCCGAAATCCCTCCCACTGCTCTGGCGACATCTCGTGCTCCAACTGCCGCTGTAGCGCTTCAGCCTGCCTCCGCATCTCTTCCGCAGCCGACTGATCGAGCATCAGTTTCAGGCTCGGATCGACCAGCGCAAACGCCATCAACGGAGATTCCTCATCTCCAAACGCTCCCTCGAATTCAACCTCGCCCTTCTTCTTCGAATCCACCAGCAGATTCACCGTTTGCTGCTTCTTGTCACGCAGAATCGTAACGGCAACCGTCTTTCCCTGGTTCGCCCGCATCGCGCGATCCCAGTCTGAAACCGTGGCGATGTTCTCTGTCCCCACCTTCAGAATCACATCGAACGCCTTCATCCCGGCCGCGCCTGCCTGGCTCTTCCGCGCCACCTGCTTCACCATCAGCCCGTTCGCGACGCCCAGATAATCCGCCATCTGCGCCGTCAAAGGCTCTACCAGCGCGCCGACCTTCAACGAGCTGTTCCCCACAAACGGCATATGAAAGCCACCCGGCAAAGGCGCATCTCCACCCGATCCTGTGCCGAGAATCCCCAGCCCCGTCGCAGGCGAACTGATATCGCTTCCGCTGTTCAACTTGTTCCAGATGTCGGTATCCAGCTTCTTCCGGTCCGCGAGCTGCACGGTCATCGTCTGCGTTGAACCATCCCGGCTCACCACCAGAGTGATCTTCCGCCCCGGCGGAATCTCCCGCATCAGCCGCCCGAACGCCTCCGCGCCTTCAACCGCCTGCCCATTCACCTCGAGCAGAACATCGTTTACCCGCATTCCTACTTGTGCCGCAGGCGCATCATGATCGATCAGCGTGACCACCGCGCCCCGCACTTCTTTCAGTTTCAGCTTGTTTGCAGAATCGTTGTCGATGTCCCCCACCAGCACGCCGAGATACCCCTGCGCGGGACCTCCCGAATGCAACAGTGGATTGGGCTCATCGATGATCTGTGAAATGCGCGTCAGCTGCCCGCGCCCCGTGTACGGCGCAAGGATGATTGCGGCTCCTAGCAGCGCGACTCCGACTTGGATGGTAGGCCTCATAAATGTTCTTCCTTCGTTCTCCTTCATCCAGGTCCACACTCTGTTATGGACGGTGCGGTTGCCTGAAAGTAAGGGTCGTACCAGCAGCACAATTCCGCTGCGTTACTGAATTTCCGGAGCCCGGCTTAATACCTGCCGCGAAACGGTCCGGATATGGGGATTATGGTCTGAATTCGCTACGGTAGACAACACCTGTCTCACGCTGGTATCCGCCTCCACCGGCTCCAGGATCGCAATGGCCGCTGTACGGATCCGCGCATCGGTGTCCGTCAGCAATGCTTCCAGCACCGCATCCCGAACCCGCATGTCCTCCGCAACATAGGGCTGCAAGCCCTCCAGTGCCTTTTCGCGCACAGCGACACTCTTGTCATATCGCAGAGCCTGCATCAATGCATCGCGAATACCTTCACCCTGGCATCCATGCCCTGCCCGGCACTCCGCCGCAAGCAGTCCCACCGAGTCATCCCGGACACCTGCCGACGATCCATTTTCAGACGCCAGCATCAGCAGTTGGCGAATCGACGGATCGTCCAGCGAACCCTGAATGTGTTGTGGCACCACCTGGTTGTAGGTCACATGAACAATCTCGCTGTTCGGCTCGCGCACGATACTTGAGATATTTGCGATCTCTGCCGGCTCCGACTGTTGCACCGAAACTGCCGGCAAGGACGCCGCTTTTACTGGCCCTTCCGTAACCCCGACCCCGCTGTGCGCCGCCCGCGCCGCCGCATACTCGTATCCGCCGAGCGTTCCCGCGCCGCCGCCCACTATCAGCAGCAGCACCGCCGCCACCGGGGCAGCCTGCAGGCTCGCAAAGTTATTCAGAATGCGCTGGCCTACGCGCTCATACCACCGCTTCGGCGGGATCGCGTCCAGCGCCTCCTCCAGCCGCATCCTGGACCGCGCAACAAGATTGGGATCAAGCTCAGTCACCGGATACGCCGTCGCCAGCGTCTTCAGGGCCCGCAGCTGTTCCCGCTCCTGATTGCAGTCGTTACATGCGGCCAGATGCCGATCGAGCTCGTGTACCTGTTCATCCGGCAGCTCGCCGTAGGCCGCCAGCACGATCCGCTCGTGTGCAAGTTCGCAGTTCATCTCGTTACGTCCTTACGCCTCAAAAATCACTACAAAGCCAGTCCAAAAGGACCGCCGCCCGCGCAGGGCCTCTTACCGCAATCCCGCCAGTTGAGTTCTCAACTTTTTCGTCGCTCTGAAGAGCGTATTCTTGGCGGTTTCTTCCGTCGTATTCAACATCTCTCCGATCGTCCGCAACCGGAGTCCCTGATAATGCTTTAATTCGAAAACCATCCGCTCCCGCGGGGTCAGCTTGCTCAGCGCAACCTGGATGCGTTCGCCCAGAACCTTCCGGTCCAGCTCTTTCCCAGGATTGGAGAACGATCGATTATCCGAAACCGACGACAGCACATCGATCTCGTCTCCCGACTGATCTAGCACCACAGCCTGGTCTTCTCGCCGCGTCTTCTTTCGACGAAGTTGATCCAGGCACAGGTTCGTCACGATCCGGTAAATCCATGTGTAGAACGAGCACTCGAAGCGGAAGTTCCCGATATACCGGAACGCCTTTAGAAACGCCTCCTGGTAAATATCCTCGGCGTCGTGCTCAGACCCCGTCAGATGCAGTGCCAGCCTCAGTACCTGCTGCTCGTACTGTCTCACCAGCGCGTCGAACGCCGCCCGCGATCCCGCCTGCGCTTCGCGTATCAGCTCCATCTCCGGAGCTCGCGCCTGCAGGCGCTCCTGCGCCCGATCTGGTCCGTCCATTGCCCGTGACGCCATGCCTGCGGAAGATTGTACAGGTCTTTTCGCTTGCCAGGGCAGTGCCCCCGCTAGAGCATCCGGCGTTGAGGGATAGTTCAGAGCATCCGTTGCCATCGAGATTTACTCCGGTGCAAGAGACGTACTCGCATCTTTGTAGACGCCCGCCAACCACGTTTGTGAGCGCTACTTGCACCCCACCGCCCCATCCTCGTCACCAAAGTAAGCGGCTGACCCCTGATCCCTGGTCCTATTAGCCTGGACTCTGATCCACAGCCCCCGTTTCCACCTTCGCGCGCCCTCAACTGCTGTCATCCCGACCGAAGGCGGTCCATCGGACCGCCGCAGTGGAGGGACCCGCAGTTCGCGCCGAAAACAAGCCCTCCCCTCACTTATCCCCAGCATCCCCGCAAGCTCTCGTTAAACTAACCTCACAATGTCATCCTCCCTCTTTCCCGACTCCAGCCCCCCCTCTGCCTGGTTTACCGCCCACTGCGATGGAGGCTCTCGCGGAAACCCCGGCCCCGCCGGCTACGGAGCAGTCATCGAAGATCCCCAGGGCCGCATTGCCGCCCGCCTCAGCGAATTCCTTGGCATCCAGACCAACAACTACGCTGAATACAAAGGCCTTCTCGCCGTCCTCGCCTGGGCCGGCCAGAACTCCGCCCGCCACCTCCGCGTCGTCTCCGACTCCGAACTCATGGTCAAGCAGATGAAGGGGCAATACAAAGTAGCCAGCCCCGTTCTCCGCCCCCTTTGGGAAGAAGCCCGCCGCCTCGCCCGCTCGCTGGACAAGTTCGAGATCAGCCACACCCTCCGCGGCGGCAACAAGGAAGCCGACCGCCTCGCCAACGAAGCCATGGACAAAGGCATGGGCCGCCCCATAGGCGGAAGCACCCAGTCGTCCTCTGCAGCGAGCAGATCGTCTGCGCCAGCCCCGAAGCCCTCCCTTGCTCCACAAGCCCTCGAAGGCTTCGTCAAAAATGGCGTCGTCCACCTTCTCGAAGGCGAACTACCCGAAGGCACCTTCGTCAAAATCATTAAGAAGTAGCCGCTGCGGCCAATAGCGACTGTCATGTTGCGCCCAGGTTGCGCCACCAGAACGACTGTCATCCCGAGCGAAGCCGAGAGACCCGCAGTTGCTCTTAATCAACTCGGCCCGTGAACGCGACGTGATTTGCAACACCGCTCGCTCCCCTACACCGACTGTCATGTTGAGCGCAGGTCGCATCGCGACCGCAGTCGAAACACCCGCATTTGCCTCTGAAAGCCCTCGAGCCTCGGAGAACATCGCTACGGTGCATCGATATCTCGCACCGACGAAAAGAGACTCCCGAAGGGAGTGCCCGAAAGTAGCCCAGGGTGAAACCCTGGGATTCGTGCCAGCCAAGATTGCCCAGCGTCCCGGAGGGCCGCCCGTATAAAAGCATTAGCCAAGTCGGCGGACAAGGCGCGAAAAATCACCCGATATCGTTCCGCCAAGCCCGTCCATCCCGCTCGAGCAACCGGTTCCCGCAATCCGGACCCCACGATCCCGCAAAGTAATTCGGAAACACCTCGGGAGTCTTCGCCGCCCAGGCCTCGAGAATCGGCGTGTACAAAGCCCAGCTTGTTTCCACGCCATCGCGATGAGCGAACAGCGTCTGATCGCCGAGCATGGCATCCAGCAGCAGCCGCTCATACCCAGTAGCAGCCGACGTCCCGAAAGCAGATGCGTAGTCGAAGTCCATGTTCACCGGGCACACCGACATGTTCGGCGTATTCGGCACCTTCGCGCCGAACCGCAGCGCAATCCCTTCATTCGGCTGAATACGGATCGTCAGCAGATTAGGCTGAATCTCCGTGCAGGGCCCGCTCGACTGCATGCGGTTGAAAATCAGCAAAGGTGGCTGCTTGAACTGGATGCTGATCTCCGTCGCCCGTTTCTTCAGCCGCTTGCCGGCGCGAAGATAGAACGGAACTCCAGCCCATCTCCAGTTCTCAATCTCCAGCCGGACGGCCGCATATGTCTCCGTTCCGGACTCCGGATTTACCCGCTCCTCATCGCGATATCCGGCCACCTTCTTGCCATCGATCACGCCCGGCCCATACTGACCTCGAACCACATTCAGAATCGGAATGTTCGGAATCGCTCTCCATACCTTCACCTTCTCGCGCCGCACCGCCTCCGACTCAAAGCTCGACGGCGGCTCCATACCCACGAAGCTCAGCAGTTCCATTACGTGGTTCTCAACCACATCCCGGAGCGCTCCAGCCTTCTCATAAAACGGCCCGCGCCCCTCAACGCCCAGGGTCTCTGACGCCGTGATCTGCACATGGTCGATGTAATTCCGGTTCCAGATCGGCTCGAAGATTCCGTTGCCAAACCGGAAGACCAAAATGTTCTGCACCGTCTCCTTGCCCAGGTAGTGATCGATACGAAACACCTGGCTCTCGTGGAACACCGCATTCACCTGGTGATTCAACTCGCGCGCCGAATCCAGATCGTGCCCGAACGGCTTCTCGATCACAACACCCACGCGACCCTTTTCGGGCTGAGCCATCCCCTGCGCACCCAGATTCTCAATGATTGGCGTGAAATATTCCGGAGCAGTCGCCAGGTAAAACAGCCGGTCCGGACCGATATTTTTCTCCGTCGCGATCCGGTCCAGCTCCGCCTTCAGCCCCACATAGTGCGAAGCATCATCGAAGCTCAAGGCGTAATAGCTGATCTTCTTTACGAACTCATCCAGCTTCGGGTCGTCTGCCTTCACCCCCCCGAACTCGATGATCCCCTGTTTCATTTCCTCTGCAAATTCATTACCCAATGGCCGCCGCGCCACGCCGACGATCGCGAAGTTCTTCGGCAGCAGATTGTCCTGCTCCAAGTGAAAGAGCGAAGGCAGCAGCTTCCGCTTTGTCAAATCGCCCGATGCCCCAAAGATCACCATGATCCCCGGGTCCGGAATCCGCTCGCCAGCCTTTGGAACCTGCGACAGATCCTCGGGACGAACCTTCAGCTGCACCGTTGCACTCGCCATCTCACCCTCCGCTCTCACTCGTTCTCTAACCGCACCAAACTATTGACCACCGATCACCTGACCACCGACCCTGATCACTGACCCCTGATCACTGCTTTTCAGCCCTTCTTCACCGCGTGGCCGCCGAACGCATTCCGCATAATCGCCAACATGCGGTCCGTGAAGTTGTTATCTTCTCGCGACCGTATTCGCCGAATCAGCGACTCCGTGATCACCGGCGCAGACACGTTCAAGTCAATCGCCTCGAACACCGTCCACCGACCTTCACCCGAGTCCGCGACATACGCCTCAAGCCCATCCAAATCCGGATTTCCCGCCAGCGCCTCGGCCGTCAAATCCAGCAACCAGCTTCGCACCACGCTGCCTTTCCGCCATATCTGCGCGATCTGCTCGAGATCCAGATGAAACTCTTCCTTCTTCTCGAGGATCGTAAATCCCTCGGCATAAGCCTGCATCAGGCCGTACTCGATCCCGTTATGCACCATCTTCACAAAGTGGCCCGATCCCGCAGGACCAACATGCCCCCACCCTGCATTCTTCTCAGGCGCCAGCGTCTCAAGAATCGGTCGCAGATACTCAACCGCTTCCTTATCGCCGCCGACCATCATGCTATATCCCTCTTTCAGTCCCCACACGCCGCCCGACGTCCCCACGTCCACAAACTGGAAGCCCTTCGCCGTGACTTCCTGATAATGGCGCATCGTGTCCTTGTAGTTCGAATTGCCGCCATCAATCAGAATGTCGCCCTTGTTCAATAGCGGCTCCAGCTTCGCAATCGTTTCATCCACCGGCTTACCCTGCGGAACCATGATCCAGATCGCCTTACGCCCCGTGAGCTTCTGCGCCATCTCCTCCAGCGACGAGACTCCCACGTTCCCGGTCGCCGTCAGCTTCTGCACCGCTTCCGCACTGAAGTCGAAGCCCACTACCTGGTGGCCTCCCAGACGAAGACGCTCCGCCATGTTGCCGCCCATCTTGCCCAGTCCAATCAAACCTAGCTGCATGCACTGACCTCTCTTTGCTTTTCTGAAATGCGGTACCGCATCATGCGGGAAGTTTCTCTCGGGACTCGCCCCTCGTATCCAGAGCACGATGACTATTGAAGCAGTCCGCGGAGTGACGCCCCGCGGCTTTGTCTGCTGTTTCACGTCTGAAAGCTATAATTGGCTCGAAATTCAATCGAGCTCCAGCACCCATCGGAGAACAATCATGCCGGAACCAACGTGCGACATCGGCCTCATCGGCCTTGCTGTCATGGGACAGAACCTCGTCCTCAACATAAATGACCATGGCTTCAAGGTCGCCGTCTTCAATCGCACCGTCTCCAAAGTTGACGACTTCATCGCCAATGAAGCAAAGGGCACCAACGTGGTTGGCGCGCACAGCGTCGCGGAATTGGCCTCTCTTCTCAAGCGCCCTCGCCGCATCATGCTGATGGTCAAGGCTGGCTCCTCGGTTGATGAAACCATCGCCACGATCCTGCCTCATCTCGAAGCTGGCGACATCATCATCGACGGCGGCAATTCGCTCTTCACTGACTCGACCCGCCGCGCTCGCGATCTCGCTGCCAAAGGCATCCTCTTCGTCGGCACCGGCGTCTCCGGCGGAGAAGAAGGCGCGCGTCGCGGCCCCTCCATCATGCCCGGCGGCAATCCTGCGGCATGGCCGCACGTGAAAGAAATCTTCCAGTCCATCGCCGCCAAAGTTGAAGACGGAACTCCCTGCTGCGACTGGGTCGGCGAAGACGGTGCCGGTCATTACGTCAAGATGGTCCACAACGGCATCGAGTACGGCGACATGCAGCTTATCTGCGAAGCCTACGACCTTCTCCATCGCGGTCTGGGCCTCTCCGCCGACGAACTGCACACCGTGTTCGATCACTGGAATCAGGGAGAACTGGACAGCTATCTCATCGAGATCTCCAGCCACATCTTCGCCTCCAAAGACGAAGACGGCACCCCGCTCGTCGACAAGATTCTGGACACCGCCGGCCAGAAAGGCACAGGCAAGTGGACCGTCATCAGCGCGCTCGATCTCGGCCAGCCCGTCACGCTGATCGGCGAGTCGGTCTTCAGCCGCTGTCTCTCCGCGCTCAAAGAAGAGCGCGTCGCCGCATCCACTGTCCTCAGAGGACCCGGCAACAAGCCCTTCCAGGGCGACAGAGCTGCGTTCGTCGAAGATGTTCGCCGCGCTCTCTACTGTTCGAAAATCATCTCCTACGCCCAGGGCTACATGCTTCTGCGCGCAACGGCAAAAGAAAACGGCTGGAATCTCAATATGGGCGGCATTGCACTGATGTGGCGCGGAGGCTGCATCATTCGCAGCCGCTTCCTCGGAAAGATCAAGGACGCTTACGAGAAGAATCCGAGTCTGAGCAATCTTCTCCTCGATGACTTCTTCTCCGGCGCACTCAATCAATACCAGGAAGCGTGGCGCCGTGCGCTTTCCAGCGCAATTGCGCTCGGCATACCCACGCCGGCATTCTCTACTGCGCTTGCCTTTTACGATGGATACCGCGCCGGACGTCTCCCAGCCAACCTGCTTCAGGCGCAGCGTGACTACTTCGGAGCGCATACCTACGAGCGCATCGACAAACCGCGCGGCGAATTCTTCCATACGAACTGGACTGGACATGGCGGCCGTGTCTCTTCGACCACCTACAACGCCTAGTCGCCCTCGCATTGTCTTCAATTCGCCCGGTCCTTCCGCCCCCCGGCCCTTCTGTCTGAAGAGCCGGGCGTTTTCTGGTCGACTTCGTTCAGAGCACATTAAGCTCGGCAAGCTGGTTCCGCAACTCAGCTTCGCCGGTAAACCGAACAGCCTTCATTCCGGCGGCTGCCGCTGCCGCAACATTCTCCAATCGGTCGTCGATAAACAGCGAGTGCTCGGGAGTGACCCCGAGTATGGCCAACGCTCTTTGATAAATCTTGGGATCTGGCTTGCGTATTCCCATGTAGCAAGAGGCGAATGTGCACTGGAAAAAGTTGTGAAGACCAAATGTTTTCACGCGATATTCATGCGTCTCGCGCGCCTCATTGTTTAGCGCGCCAATCCTGCACTTATCTGATGCCGCCAGCTCCTTGAGGATGCATAGCGCGCCATTCGGCAATTCCTTAGACTGCGCACAAATGGCAGCGAAAAACTCTTCGCGCGAAAAACTGCGAGGCTCATAGAAGACAACTGCATCCAGATATTCTTCGAGCGCCAGCTCGCCCCGCTCCCACGCCTCAAATGCCTTGGCGTGCCGGGACTCCATCGCAACGCCATCGAGCCGGAACTGCTCGATTACGATCGAGCGCTCATTATGGTCCCAGCCGTTGGTCAGCAGGACACCACCAATATCAAAGAGGACTACGTCGAAGGGGAACATCGGCGTGCTCTTTCCAGAATCATGAGTTGAAGCCGCGATACGGAAGAAAAAATGCGGCGCGGTTGAAGTGAGATGCCGGCTCTTGCCCTACGCCGGCGGATTCGATTAAGTGGCCCCGCGCAGGTATTTCGCCTCGATCGCAAGTACCTTCTTGAAACGGCGCGTAAACCGTTCTTCATTCGAAATGAACTTGGCTTTCAGAAACGTGTCCGCGAGCTCGTAAGCCAGCGCCGATCCGATAATGCGCGCACCCAGCACCAGCACGTTCATATCGTCGTGCTCCACACCCTGGTGCGCCGAATAAGTGTCATGGCACATGGCAGCGCGGATGCCGGGAATTTTGTTGGCAGCAATGCTGACCCCTACGCCTGACCCGCAGATCAGAATGCCCCGAGGAGCCTCGCCATCCTTGATCGCTTCGCCAACCCGCTCTGCAAAATCCGGGTAATCGTCCTGCGGTTCACACTTGAATGCGCCAAGGTCAAGAATCTCGTGACCTGCCTTTGTCAGATAGGCGCGGACCTCTTCCTTGAGCGAGAAGCCCGCGTGATCGGATGCGATGACTAACTTCACTTCGAACCCTTTCTGATCAGCTGCTACTTCTTAATGAGTTCCTTCGCGCGCGCCGCCACACTCGGTCCCGTAAACCCGAGCTTCTCTAGAACGGTTGGACCAGGGGCCGATGCGCCGTACCGGTCGAGCCCGATGACGCCGCCGTCTTTGCCCACATACTTCCACCAGCCCAGGGGCGAACCTGCTTCAACCGCCAGTTTCGGCACGCCGTCTGGCATCACGCTCTGCTTGTACCCGTCCGGCTGCTCGTCGTAGATCTCCCAGCTCGGCATGCTCACTACGCGAGCCCGAATACCTTCGCTCTCAAGCTGCTTCTTTGCATCAACGCAAGCCCACACTTCAGACCCCGTGCCGATCAGGATCACCTGAGGATTCGCGGCATCTTCCAGAACGTATGCTCCTTTGCTGACGTTCGCATACACATCCTGCTTCGTCGCATCGATCACCGGCAGATCCTGCCGGCTCAATGCGAAGAAACACGCGCCACTGCGCTCGAGCGCCAACCGCCAGCATGCGGCTGTCTCATTGGCATCGGCGGGACGATAGTCGGTCAGATCGGGAACCGCTCGCAGCATCATCAGGTGCTCGATCGGCTGGTGTGTCGGGCCATCTTCACCCAGGCCGATCGAATCATGCGTAAACACGAAGATCGAGTGCGCCCGGGACAATGCCGCCAGTCGAATCGCAGGCTTGCAGTAATCCGAGAAGGTGAAGAACGTGGAACCGTAAGGCACCAGCCCTTCATGCGCCGCCATTCCGTTCACTGCCGCGCACATTCCGAATTCGCGAACGCCGAAGAAGACATTCCGGCCAGCGGGATCCGCCGCAAAATGCGGACTGTTCTTGAAGATCGTCTTGGTCGACGCGGTAAGATCCGCAGCGCCGCCGAACAACTCCGGCACGACATCCGCAACCGCATTCATCACCGTCTGGCCCGCATTTCGTGTCGCCACCGGCTTTCCAGCCGGGAAAGTTGGCAGCGCCTTCTCCCATCCCGCTTTGCGCTGGTTCTTCACCACCCGCTGAAATTGCTCCGCGAGTTCCGGAAATTGTGCAGCGTATGCATCAAAGCGCTTCTTCCATTCACCCTCAAGCTGCTGTCCGCGATCGACCGCCTGCCGCCAGTTCTTCAGAGCATCATCAGGGACGTAAAAGCTCTGATCCTCCGGGAACCCGAAGTACTTCTTCGTAGCCGCCGCATCGGCTGCGCCCAGCGCTTCGCCATGCACCTTGTTCGTACCGGCCTTCGGACTTCCAAATCCGATGACTGTGCGCACAGCGATCAGGGACGGTCGTCCCGTCTCTGCCTTCGCCGCTTCAATCGCCGCTTCAATCGCCTTCAGATCGTTGCCATCGCTCACCCGCTGCGTGTGCCAGTGATACGCGTCGAACCGCTTCAACACATCCTCGGTGTAGCTCCACTCTGTCGGCCCATCAAGCGAGATCAGGTTGTCATCGTAAAGAACGATAAGCTTGCCCAGTCCAAGCGTTCCCGCAAGCGAACCAGCTTCATGCGAGATGCCCTCCATAAGGTCGCCATCGCCGCAGAGCGCGTATGTGTGATGGTCCACGATCTCGTGTCCAGGCTTGTTGTAGGTGGCCGCCAGGTGTTTCTCCGCAATCGCCATGCCCACTGCCATGCCGAACCCCTGCCCAAGTGGCCCGGTGGTCACCTCCACGCCTTCGGTCTCGCCAGACTCCGGATGTCCGGGTGTCTTCGAGTGCCATTGCCGGAACGACTTCAAATCGTCGAGCGTGACCTTGTAGCCAGAGAGATGAAGAGTCGCATACAGCAGTGCGGATGCATGCCCGTTGGAAAGGACAAAGCGGTCGCGATCCGGCCATTTGAAGTGGGCCGGATTGTGCTTCATCAGCTTGTGAAATAGCAGATATGCGATCGGAGCGCAACCCAGCGGCGCTCCAGGATGGCCGCTTTTGGCCTTCTCAACCTCATCAACGGCAAGAAGACGGAGAGTATCAATGGAAAGCTGGTCGATTGAAAGATCCGCAAGAGTTGCCATAAAACGCTGTTCCAATCCCTTTCACAAATGCAGCGGAAAGTGTGCTATTTCCGGTTCACTATCGTGATATCTACGTTGTACCCAAGCCAGCGATTTTGCTCCGGCCAGTGAAAGGTCCATGATAAACCGCTGCTTTCGGGGTGCGGAGCGGTGGAAAGATCTGCGCAGTAGCCTGCATTGCCCAAACTGCGGCTCGGAGTGGTCTGCATGGTCTTCCAGTTGTCCACCGTCCAAACCACCTCGAAGTTGGTGTCGTCCACGATACGTAAAGTTTCGCCCGCATAGATCTTCTGAATCGGCCGCCGCCGGCTGTAGAACTCCAGGTCGGTGCGAAGCTTCTTTCTGCCTTCCGGCTCGCAATAGCGGTCGTAAACACAATCGATGCGGTCGAAGACCTTTCCGTCCACCGCTGACCGCAAAAGCTTCAGATATTCCGCATGCGCCCACACCAGAGGAACCGCCGAGCCGGCCGGTTTCCCCAACACGAGTCCCTGGTGGGGGCGGTTCGCCTCATCCCAAACCTGTTCCGGCATCATCTGGCCCGGAGTTGCAAATCGCTCGTAGGTGGCAATCAAAGATGAGGGATCTTTACCCCCAGCAAGTTCATAGTGGGCGCGTTCTCCGGTAAAGAGCGGCCAGATGCGCCCCTTGCCCCATCCCTGGAACGGCCCGCCATCAGGCCGCTGCCCGTACCCGTCAAAGTTGTACCTGTGCCATCCAGGTCCCTGCGGCAGATCCGTCTTCAGCACCGCGTCGACCACCTTCAGCGAATCGATCATCAGCGGATCGTCCGCACGCCGCACGCCGTAACGAACAAGTTCCAGAAACCCCGCGTCGATAATCTCGCGTGCTTCGAACTCCGTGCGCTCGCCAGGAGCCCGATTGTTGATATGGATGATCTCGGCTCCGCAGCTCTCGCACGCATAGGCCTCGCCCTTCTCTGGCGGCCGGACGCGCATGTAGTGCCGCTTGATCTCAGGGTGAAGGACGCCGTTGTTCGTGACGGTCCAATCCTCAAGATGCCGTTCGATCCAGTCGGCAAACTCCTCGAGGAACGTCGCCATCTCCGACGAATCATGCGCGCATGCCATATCCGCGGCGCAAATCAAACCGCCAATCACCGCCGCCAGCGTCGAGGGCGAATAGCCCGGATTCTCTTCCCAACGCTCCTGGTGCGTGATCGGCGCATGCTGAACAAGGAAAGCAGCGGCGCGCTCGACAAACGGGAAGATATCGATTTCGCCCAACACATCTGCCTTCCACAAGCGCCACGCCAGAATGATCGGGAACGCCACCTCATCCAGCTGCACTCCCGACCAGTACGGCCTTCCGTCCACCCAGAAATTCTGTGCAAACCCTCCATCCGGCTTCTGGGTACAAGCGAGATAGACGAGGGCGCGTCGCGCAGTTTCTGCCCGACTGCAGGCGAGCAGGGCAGTAGCGGTTTGTACCATGTCGCGGGTCCAGACGAGGTGATATCCGCCCAGATCATCATCTCCATGCGCCTGGCCCCACGGGATGGAAGCCGAAGCCACAAACGCCCCGGAAAACGTCTTGTCCTCGTGGGCCAACAGTACGTTATGGCTGGCACGCATGAGCTTGCCTCCATCGCAGGACTTCGCCGCAAGCCACTCGGGATTCGCAACGCGATGCCATTGGCCAATAAAGCGCTCCCGGTGATCAGCAAACGAAGTCGCCAGCGCGCTCACCGTCTTCTGCAGCGCCGTGTGGTTTCCCTCGCCAAGCCCAATAGCCACTGTGAACTCGCGCGCCCCATCCGTACCGGCCGCGCCCAGGTTCAACTCGCCAAACAGTGCGATGTTGCCGTTCGTCGCTGAGCCGAATTCCCAGTCCATCGTGTACTTGTCCATCAGGTCGCGCCACCCGTCGCTCGAACCGACGAATCCGCAACTGACTCGCGAAAACCCGCAACTGGCTCCCATCGCCATCGACCACTGGTTCTTGAATGCCAGCAACATCTTTTGCCCCGCGATGTCGATGGCCCGACCGGTATTTCCGGCGCCACCCCCATCCAGATGTGGCGCAAGTAGCGCATACACCCTGAGCCGCGGAATCAGATCATCGTGCCCCTCGAGGCGGACCCTCTGCAGGATCACGCTGTGGTGCGGATCGCTGATGATCTCCTTGATCAGCGTGTAGCGATTGTTGGGATCCGTGTTTATGTACCGGATTCCCAGCGCCTCGGGATGGATGTACTCGAACGTTGTGAGAAGGTCGCGCTTCTCTTCGTGGACAAATGTCTCCCCATCCGTGACCAGGAACTCCATGTCCCGCACCTGGGCGCTGTCGATCGTGGGATGGTAGATCTCGTTGAGCACTCCATGGGAGCAGGTGAACCACACACGGCTCGACGCCGAGTAGGCCGTGCCAATCGCGTCCTTTACGCTCGAGGTCCAGCGAGCCTGCAAGCCAGGCGCGCCAAATGCCTCTCCCTGCTGGTCCAGCCAGCGGTACAAGGTCTGATCGTTCATGCGTTCACACCGATTTCAAAAGGGGAAGTCGAGTTTCTCGAAACATCCATCCAGGCTAATGATGTTTCCGTGGCCTCAAAGTTACCATTTTCTGTCTTACTCTTCGAACCCCTCCGGGGTCTCACCGCATCCATCCAAACACAGGGCGCTGCCCGGAATTGTGAATGGGCGGTTGCATCCGTCCAGCTTTTCGTTCCGTCAATCTCGCCGTTTACGCTGCACAAAGCCAGCGTTTAGGCCCGCGAGCCAACCAGTACAATCCGAAGTGAGGAGATTTCCCCGATGGCATATGAACTTGCACCGCTTCCGTACGACTACGCCGCGCTCGAGCCTTTCATCGACGCGCAGACCATGCAGTTGCACCACGACAAGCACCACCAGACCTACATCACGAATGTGAATGCCGCGCTGGCCAACCATCCCAATCTGGCAGCGAAATCTGTGGATGACCTCATCAGCGACCTGAACGCCGTTCCGGAAGACATTCGCACCGTAGTCCGCAACAATGGCGGCGGCCACTCCAACCACACCATGTTCTGGACCATCATGGGACCGGCGAACACCTCTGGCGTAGGCGGAAACCCGACCGGCGCCATCGCCGACCAGATCAAGGCCGACTTCGGCGATTTCGAGGCATTCAAGAAGACGTTCAATGAGACCACCGCCAAGCAATTCGGCTCCGGATGGGGCTGGCTGGTATTTCAGGGCGGCAAGCTCAAGGTGATCACCACCCCCAACCAGGACTCGCCGCTGAGCCAGGGACTCTACCCCGTTCTCGGCAACGACGTCTGGGAGCACGCCTACTACCTTAAGTATCAGAACAAGCGCCCCGACTACCTCGCCGCCTGGTGGAACGTCGTGAGCTGGGCTGAGGTCAACAAGCGCTTTGAGAAGGCAAAGAAGTAGCCCAGCCTCTGGGACTCTCGCAGGCGGGATCGCGACCTTCGCGATCCCGCTTAGTTTTTGTCAATTTGCAGAAAAACAGCGGGGCAAGACCGGCTCGTCGAGGGCTCCCACGCGGCCTTCCGGAGGAAGGCTCGAAAATAGCCCAGCGTGAAACGCTGGGTTGCCGCCGCCAGGGACGTATCACGCCCAGGAGGGCCGCCCGAAGCCACACACATCTCGTTGACAATCTCTGCACCTTCCTCGCGTATGATCCTCACATCCCCGATTTGTGAGGAGAATCTTCTTGCGCAAAACCATCCTTTCTCTAACGCTCCTTTTCGCGGCAAGCTTTCTTGTCGCGGCAGATGCGAAGAGCATCTACGACTTCACCCTGAATTCCATCGACGGCCAGCCCATCAGCCTGAAGAGCTACAAAGGCAAAGTCGTCCTGCTGGTCAACGTTGCCAGTAAGTGCGGCTATACTCCCCAGTACAAAGGCCTCGAGGCGCTGTATGAAAAGTACAAGGACAAAGGATTTGTGATCGTCGGTGTTCCCGCCAACAATTTCATGCAGCAGGAGCCGGGGACCAACGAGGAGATCAAGACCTTCTGCTCGCGCAAGTACAACGTGACCTTCCCGATGATGAGCAAGGTTTCGGTGCTTGGCGACGACAAGACGCCTCTCTATCGCTATCTCACTGACAAGGATTCCGATCCCAAGTTCGCGGGCGACATCAAGTGGAATTTCACCAAGTTCCTCTTCGACCGCAACGGCAATCCTGTCGCGAGGTTCGAGCCTGCCGTCACTCCCGATTCCGCTGAGGTCCAGGCCGCGATCGAATCGACGCTTAAATAACATCGGAGTTCGAGCGGTACGACGAAGGCCTCGGAGATTTCCGAGGCCTTTCGTGTTCTTGTTGTCAGAAGCGCAGCAGGTAGTTGAACTTCACAAAAATCTGCCGGTCGGTGGAAGTCCCGGGCAGTCTCGTCAGCGCGAAGTTCGGCGCGCTCGCTGCGCTGAAGTCTACGTTCTGAAATGTATTGGCGTATCCGGCGTAGAAGGCAGTTCCAGGATGAGGAAGGTACGTAAATAAGAGCGTTGCATCCGCTTGCTTTGCATAGGTGCTGGAAACAAGCGCGTTGTTCGGCAAAAGGGAGTTGTAGTCGAGGATCGCGTTGAACGAGTAGCTGGGAGTGAACTGGTAGTTGATCTTCGAGCGGATGAGGTGATTGGTGAAGATGACGCCACGCGGCAGGGAGTCCTGGATGATCGATTCCGCCGAAGTCGCGAGCCGCGTGTAGTAGTAGATCTCGTCGAGCCGCAGGTGCGACTGCGGATGAAGAGTCGCGGTTGCCGAGACATTCGTACCCTTACCGACGAACGGGTTGATACTACTGCATGGATAGTAGTTCGGCTGCGACCCATGTGCGGCGCTCACATTGAGATCGAGCCACTTGAACCACGAAGTCATGGCCGAGACAGCGACTCCGTCTGTCCGGAATTCCTCTCCTTTGTACAATTCGTACGATCGCTCGTAGAGGAAGGATAGCCAGGTCAGGCGGGCCAACCCAACCGTGAAGCCCGGATCGATCCACCAGTTCTGCAGTTTGCCCTGATGATCGTAGATCACGACGCCATCGAGGTTAGGACCGTACGACATCACTGCGTGACCGGCTGATGGCTTCCAGAGATAGCTCGTATAGTTTTCCCAGCGGCGAATGTCGGTCCGGCTTATGTAGCCGAGGCTCGAATTCATCGCGGCGCTGCGGTCAGTGTAGGTATTCGAGAATGAGAAATGATTATCCATTTTTCGCAGCCGGAGAAAATAGCCCGGGCCGGAAGAGTGTCCGCCGTTGCCCTCGGTCTGGGTTGCGGTTGCCTGCCCCGCGAGGGTCCAGTTGTCCTTTGTTACATAGCGCAGATCGATAGATCCAACCCCATTCGATGTGTCATTGAACTTCGTGCCGCCGAGAAAGAGGCCGACATGCGATTGGTGACCGAACTCGCGCTCAACGCGGAAGACCCCGTCCATCGCCCGGTCGCCGTGTCCTACTTGCCCCTGCGCAAGCACTTGTCCCGGTGCGCGATCGTCGCTGGCCAGCGCGCCCACGCTCCATCGACCAAGTGAACCGGTGAGTTTCACACCGTATTGCGGATTGACGATGCGGCGCGAAAAGAAGAGCTGCTCGGGCATTACGAAGATCGAAGCATTTTCGAGAAAGAAGGGCCGGCGCTCTGGAAAGATGACCTCGAAGCGTTGATTGACCTGCACTTTCGGATCGTCGGTACCGATCTCGCTAAAGTCGGGATTGAGTGCGGCATCGAGCGTCAGCGCATCGTGAATCACAAATTTCGCGTCGAGGCCCAGTTGCTTTTTGATCTCCTTCTGCGGGCCTGCAGCGGGATCAAGATAGCTGTCGTGCGAGTACATGGCGTACGGAATGAATTGCACGTTCCGCCCCGGCGAGATGTCCTCGTTGATCTCCATCGGCGCGAACTGCCCCACAAACTGAGGCAGCTTCTTGTGCGAGATGAACGGCCACATCGAGAACTCGTTATTCCGCTGGATCGCGCGAGCCAGGCAGATATTCCAGATCTGCCTTGATCCGGCCGGAAACCGCAGCGTGCGAAATGGAATTGCCTCAAGCACGACGTAACCGAATTCGGTGATGCGGCCTTCGGAGTACCAGACGCCTTCCCATGTGGGATCGTCGCCGATACCGTCGGTAGTGCGACCGTCATACTGGATGCCGTATGGATTCACATCGAACCAATAAGCGTGCTTGTGATCCTGAAAGGTATCGATGTTGATGGTGACGCGGTCGTCGAGATCGATCTGCTTGCGCGGGGCCACACGCGCGTGGATTTTGGCCGGATCATCCTTGCAGATCCAGCCGACATAGAGGTTCTCGTTGTCGTAGGAGAGATAGGCCGTGGTGGGCTGGCTGATGGGCTCGCCATCGTGCGGGTCAAACTGCCAAAACGTAGTGACGACGGCTTCGGCCTCGCGGGGCGTGCCGTCAAGGAAGTCGGAAAGCTTGGGCGCCCGATGGACTCTGGGAATTTTCAGCGGACCCGGATCGGCCTTGGCACTCGGGAGCATGGCGAAGAGTAAAAGCGATGTGACGATCCACTGAGCGAATCGCAAGGCTCCGAACGTGCGACTAGGGTGCGGCCGAACCACGAACTTTCTCCAGGGCTAGAGATTGAACGGCCCAGTCTACCCTTGATTACGAAGCGATGCCACGTGCGTGGATCACAGTACTTGCTGTTGATTCAAAAAGGAAAGGCCCCGGAGAGAGTTCCGAGGCCGTGTGAATGGAGTCGACAGGAGGTACTCAAGCCATGGCTTCGCGGCCCATCGGCTCGAAACGCAGCTGTTTCGAGTTGCGATCCGCGTCAATCCGCACATGCGCGCCATGCAGAATCTCCCCATCCAGGATCTTCATGGCCATCGGGTCCTGAACCATCCGCTGCAGCGCACGCTTCAGCGGACGCGCACCATAGGCGACGTCGGATCCAGAAGCGAGGACCAGTTCCTGCGCTGCCGGCGTAAGCTCGATCGAAATCGCCCGGTCTTCGAGCATCTTCCGAATCTCGTTGAGCCGCAGTTCGAGGATGGCCTCGAGTTGTGTGTGTCCCAGCGGACGGAAGATCACCATATCGTCCACGCGGTTCAGGAACTCCGGCCGGAAGTGCTCCCGCAGGGTGCGCATCACGCTTTCGCGCGCCATGTCGAAGTCGTGCTCCGTCTTGAGCGACTCCGTCGCGAGAAACGCCGCTCCGAGGTTCGAAGTCATGATCATCACCGTGTTCTTAAAATCCACAGTACGTCCCTTCGAGTCAGTCAGCCGTCCGTCATCCATGATCTGCAACAGCACGTTGAAGACGTCGGGATGAGCTTTCTCGATTTCGTCGAAGAGGATCACCGCGTAAGGCCGGCGACGAATAGCCTCGGTAAGCTGACCGCCTTCGTCGTAGCCTACGTATCCGGGAGGCGCGCCGATGAGGCGTGCGACGGCGTGCTTCTCCATGTACTCGCTCATATCGATGCGGACCATCGACTGCTCGTCGTCAAAGAGAAACTCCGCGAGCGCGCGGGCAGTCTCGGTCTTGCCTACGCCAGTCGGCCCGAGGAAAATGAACGAGCCAATCGGCCGCTTCGGATCGCTCAACCCCGCACGGGACCGGCGGATGGCATTTGCCACAACGCTGAGTGCCGCATCCTGCCCGACTACGCGTTCGCGCAGACGATCTTCCATGTGGACGAGCTTCTTGACCTCGCCCTCGAGCATTTTGGAAACAGGGATTCCGGTCCACTTGCTGACGATCTTGGCAATGTCTTCTTCGTCCACTTCTTCCTTCAGCATCCGAGTGCTGCCGGCGGACCCGTCCTGAATCGCGTTGAGCTCCCGCAGTTCGGCTTCCGCCTTGGGAAGTTCTCCATACTGGATCTGGGCGGCTCGATCGAGCTGACCCTTTCGCGTATTCTCTTCGGCTTCAAAACGCAGTGCTTCAATCTTCTGCTTCAATTCGCTGATGCGGGTGATGGCGTCCCGCTCTTTCGTCCAGCGGGCACGCAGTGCAGTTGACTGCTCCTTGATGGTGGCCAGTTCGCGCTCAACTTCATGAATGCGCTGCTTGCTGTTCTGATCGGTTTCGCGCTTCAACGCAGCACGCTCAATTTCAAGCGAAGTGGCCTGCCGCTCCAGCTGATCGATCTCCGTCGGTACGGAGCCGATCTGGATCGCGAGCGAAGCCGCCGCCTCGTCGACCAGGTCGATCGCTTTGTCAGGCAGAAAGCGGTCGCTGATGTAGCGATGCGAAAGAGTCGCAGCGGAGACAATGGCCGAATCCTTGATCCGGACCTTGTGGTGCGATTCATAGCGGTCCTTCAGCCCCCGCAGAATCGCTATCGTGTCCTCGACGTTCGGTTCACCGACATAAACGATCTGGAAGCGGCGTTCGAGCGCGGCATCCTTCTCGATGTACTTGCGATATTCGTTCAGCGTGGTTGCGCCGATGGCACGCAGTTCACCGCGCGCGAGAGCCGGTTTCAGCATATTGCTGGCGTCGATCGCCCCTTCAGCCGCGCCCGCTCCGACCAGTGTGTGCAACTCATCGATGAACAGAACGATCTGACCATTCGATTCTTCAATTTCCTTGAGAACCGCCTTGAGACGGTCTTCAAACTCGCCACGATATTTGGCGCCGGCCAGCATGGACCCGAGGTCGAGCGAGATGACTCGCTTGTCGCGCAGCCCATCGGGCACATCGCCGGAGACGATGCGGCGCGCCAGGCCCTCCACGATCGCGGTCTTACCCACTCCGGGTTCGCCGATCAGGACAGGATTATTCTTTGTCCGGCGGCTCAGCACCTGCACCACGCGGCGAATCTCCTCGTCGCGGCCGATGACAGGGTCAAGCTTCCCGCGACGCGCAAGGTTCGTCAGGTCCTTGGCGTACTTCTCGAGCGCCTGGAATTTGCCCTCAGGATTCTGGTCGGTGACCCGCTGCGATCCGCGGACGGCGGTTAACGCCTGGAGAATTGCCTCGTGCGTTGCGCCGACTGCCACAAGAGCGTCGTGCGCGGCGTCGCCCTTCTGGTGAGAGATGCCGAGAAGAAGATGCTCGGTCGAGATGTACTCATCCTTGAAGTTCGCTGCTTCTTTGAATGCCTGATCCAGTGCCCTGCTGAGTGCATTGCTCGGTCCCGGCTGCGCGGATCCGCCCTGTACGCGAGGCAGTTTCTCCTCGATCTGGTGCAGGTTGGCCTCCAGGCGTTCTGTCGGCACACCGATCTTTTCCAGCACTGCCGGGATGACCCCCTCGCGATCGGCAGTCAGCGCAAGCAGCAGGTGCACGGGCTGAATCTCGGGATTGCCGTACTCCGCCGCGCGTCCCTGCGCCTGCTGCATCGCTTCCTGCGACTTCACTGTCAGTTTTTCCCAACGAATAGCCATTTTCACTCCAATGATCAGTGCTCAGGGAACAGTGATCAGCTTTGGTCAGTCCCAAAGTGACCGGACCATTGAATCACTAATGATGTCTAACTCAACCGTCTCAACACACGGTGGTTTAGGTTCAAAGGAAAGTGGCCAGTGCCAAACACGGTTGCTCCGTGACTGACCACTGACCACTGATCCCTGACCACTGGTCTCTTTCTTACCTTGCACCCACCAGTTCGCGCTCTTCCCTCTTCTCTTCGAGCTTCGACTGGCTGCCGAAGTTCACCTTGATCTGTTTCGGCTGCGCTTCGGGCTTCTTGTTCAACTCGAGCTTCAGAATGCCCGCCGTGTAATTAGCCTGCACGTTCTCCGTGTCCACTGTCGACGGCAGCGTAAACGAGCGATAGAAGGTCCCGTAGCGGCGCTCGATCCGGTGGAAATTCTCTTCCTTCTCGTCCTTTTCGAACTTGCGCTCGCCCTTCACGGTAAGAGTGTTGTTCTCAACCCGAATGTCCAGGTCCTTCTCTTCCATGCCCGGGACTTCAAGTTTCAGGACTACCTTCTTCGCATCTTCGTATACGTCGACAGCCGGCACAAAGCTGGCAGTAGTCAGGGGACTGTCATTTTCGTTGAATTCCCGGAAAAGAGAGTTCATCCGGTTCTGCAGCACTACAACTTCACGAAAAGGATCCCAACGGGTGATTGCCATGATTTTGTGTTCCTCCAACTGAGAGAAATTTGCTGACCAGAGCTTCAGTCCGGCCGCTCAGTAAATCTGATGCCACTATAGCATAGTTGATTCATAAAATATGCGCACAATATACTCATATTTAGACGAATCTATAAATGTATAATTTTTGAATAGCTTGGAGGAAACTCCCCTCGCTTTGCAGATGGATTCACTCAAAGATGGCATCATGGAAATTTAGTGGATGTGGTTTCGAACGGTATCGAAATCAGGCACGGAGCCAGGCACCACATAAGTCGTTTGGTTTCTATTAGATGAAGATAAGAATAATGAAATCTATTAGATAGCTATTTATATGCGTGTAGGAGTTCTGTCTGTTCGGTCAGACGGCGTAGAAGGATATGTCGTCTGCGCGCTCTAGACCGTAAACCCAAGCCCTTGTATTAGATACGGCTAAGTCCAATGAAATCAATTATGAACGAAATTCGAAGGCATCAGAATGGGAGCGGCTTCAGACGAAGAACACACTCTAAGCCGCACTACATGTATCAGTTAGGAAAAGTGAGCATGAAACAGAACTAGACGTCTCGAACCACAACACCGACTGTGATCCTGATCGAAGGTCGTTAGCTCCGCGAAGACCGCAGTCGAAGGGTCCGCAGTCCGTGCTCTTCTTAGGTCAGCCCTTTCACCGATTGCATAGCCATCTTTAACTCAAGAGCCACTAGCTCCCCGGCTCAGTTCGGCGACCCCGCGCTTTCGGTCGTTTCGAACTGGCACTCCGCGCACTGACAATGCCGTCGGAGATAGTCCCACGAATAAATCCCGCCCGAGTGCCCATCCTGCCAGTTGAACTGAATTGCATACCGCCCAACCCCATGGGCGCTGGCCGGCTTGGCCGGCGGCGTGTACATCGGCAGCAGCGCCGCGGCCTTCGCCTTTGGCTGCCCGGCCTTTCGTCCCTGCGCTTTCCGCTCGTCGATGCAAGTCGCGCATGGACATGCATCCCGCAGCCAGGCGAAGCCCCAGGCGCTCCGATGCCCGTCCTGCCAGTCGATCTCCAGCCCGGTACCTTCGGTGATCTTCACCCGCACCTTGTCCGGAGTAACGGCAATCTTCGGCAGCGCCCGATCCTCCAGGCTCTCGCGTGCTTGCTCTTCCTTGCTGACGAAGCGAATTCCCTCGTGGCTCATGCTTCTATTTTAGTTCCAGACTCAACTTCGGACGCCTCGTCGATTTCCGGCCCCAGCAACCCCGTCTGTAGCCCATCAATACTTAGAGTGTTCTTTTGCCGCCGATATTCCTCGAGCCCCGCGTCGCCCTTCGATACAGCCCACCGCCGGAGCGTATCCCGCTCTCCCACGTACTCGAACAGCGGAACGCCATAACCGCAGGATGTCTGCACTCGTTCGACCTTGAGCACGATGATCTGCCGCGCGCCCGGCGGTTCCACGGCTCGGAATTCCGAATTCAGCAGCTCGAGATACTCTGCGCTCCCCCTGCGCAGCACCTTCGCCGTCCCATAGAGCCGCAGAATCATCGGGGCCCCTTCAAACGCGCAGAACATCACCGTCAGCCGCCCGCTTGTTCTCACATGCGCGGCGGTCTCGTTCCCGCTGCCCGTCTGATCGAGGTACACAACCCTCGTCGGGTCTAGAACCCGAAGAGACTCCCCATCCTTCGGCGAGACGTTCACTCTCCCATTCGACGCTGCCGATGCCGTGAAGAAAATCTTCTGCCTGCGAATGAACTCCGCAAGCCTTTCATCAATCTCATCGAACATTTTGGCCAATGACCCCTCCGCGCATCCAGCCACGAAGCCAAACTCACCTGCGGCCTGATCTAGAAGAATTACGCCCACTCCCCATACCCGAAAGGCTGCCTCGGTGCGAACCCGATGTGACGGTCTCGCCGGCACATAAGTTCAAGCTCGATGGGGGCAGCTTTTGGTGTTGACACACTCGTCTGCGAGGCGAAGCCTTTCAACCGGACGGCCGTTGATCAGGTGTTCCTGCACTATCTCCGCGGCGTCTTCCGGCTTCACATGGCCATACCAGACTGCTTCCGGGTAGACGACAACGGTAGGACCGTGTTCGCACTGGTCGAGGCATCCGGACTTGTTGATCCGGACGGCGCTGCCGAGACCCGCAGCCTTGGAGAGTTGCTGCAGCTGAGTATGCAATTCGCTCTTGCCGTCGGTGGTGCATGAGGGGCGAGGCGCGCCTTCAGGACGGGTGTTGTGGCAGACAAAAACGTGGTGTTTGAAAACTGGCAAATGAAACCTCCAGTTTCCAGATTACAGGTCGGTCGCGGCTTCAACTTAACTGCGGCCGCTGGTGGGAAGCTTTCCACATCGGTGCCGTCTTGACCGGGGGCCATCTGAGAGAATGATTGCTTGACCATGGGAACGGATAATCTACTGTCGCTCAAGGACGATATGGTGGCTTTTATTGAAGGCCATGGTCTCGTTCGTCTTCCCGGATATGTGACGGAAGACATTCCCTCGATCGTGTGGGAGGGCCAGGACAATCCCGATTCCTGGAAAGACTTCGTGGAGATGGCGAAGCGAGTTAACGCGCCATTTGTCACCTTCAGCGAGATGAGCCTGGAGCGCGAAGAACTCGACCGCCTAGTTGAAGAAGCGGGCGAGATGAACTTTCCCGATGAGGAAGCTACTGAGCTTGTCGAAGCGCAATGGCTGCGCAAGTACGCTGGAATGATTGGTTACATTCAGCTGGGATTCATTCACCAGGGCATTGTGATTCTGCACGAGACCACGACGGAGTGGTACGAGCGCTTTCAGTCACTGCTAGAAGATGTCGACAGCTTTCACGACATCGTGATTGATGACCACGAACACGACGAAGAGGACGAGTAAGCAACGTGAGCGCCGCCGGCGCAACGCAGAACCCGCCTCCCGTCTTCACTGCCCCCCGCCAACGCTGGATTCTGGCCGAGCCGCACCCCGACGAAGCAAAGGCATTGTCCGCGGCAGCTCGAATTCCGCTCGTTCTCGCCGAGCTCCTCGTTCCGCGCGGCATCACTTCATCAAACGAAGCGTATGCATTCCTCAATCCTGAGGTTGCGCAGCTGCATGATCCCCTGCGGATGCTCGGGATGCAGAGCGCGGTGGAGCGAATTGAAAGCGCGATTACGCGTAGAGAGCCGATTCTTCTTTACGGCGACTACGACGTGGACGGCACCACCGCAGTCGTACTGCTGAAGACCGCGATCGAGATGCTGGGGGGAGTAGTGCGGTTTCATGTGCCGCACCGGATCCGCGAGGGATACGGCCTTCAGTCAGCCGTGCTCGAGTCGGCCTATGCGGAGGGCGTTCGGCTGGTCGTCACGGTGGATACGGGGATGCGCGCGTTCGCCGAGGCGGAGACTGCTCGCAGCTTGGGCCTTGATCTGATCATTACCGATCACCATCTCTCGCGCTCTGACGATGCTCTTCCAGCTGCGCTTGCGATTCTCAATCCAAATCAGCACGGATGCGAGTATCCAGAGAAATCGCTCTGCGGCGCCGCAATCGCCCTCAAGCTTGCGCAGGCCCTGCTAGAGCGCCACGACGCCGCACGCACGCGCGACAAGCTTCTGCCCAGCTTTCTGAAGATCGCAGCTATCGCTACGATTGCCGATGCTGTTCCGCTGAAAGGCGAGAATCGCGTGATCGCGGCTCTGGGACTTCGTGAGCTGAGGCGTCCGGTCGGCGCAGGTTTGCGGGCGTTGTTCGCAGCTGCGCAACTTGATCCGGCGTCGAAGCCGCTGACAGGTTTCGACGTTGCATTCCGGCTTGCGCCACGTGTCAATGCGGCCGGACGGATGGACGTGGCTTCCGACGTCATTGAACTGTTTTGCACGCGCGATCAGGCGCGAGCGACAGAGCTGGCGAACAAGCTCGACCGGCTGAACCGGGAGCGCCGCGAAACAGAAGCGCGAGCGCTTGCTGCGATCGAAGAGCGTCTTGCGACTGACGCCGAATTTGCCGCATCGCGCATGGTGGTTGTCGACGGAGATGGATGGCATCGAGGCGTTATCGGGATTCTCGCTTCCCGTGTTGTCGAACGCACAGCCAAGCCGGCCCTGGTGATCAGTGTGGAAGATGGCGTGGCCCATGGATCCGGGCGCTCCGTCGATCAGTTCCACCTGCTCTCTGCGATCGAAACTTGCGCCGATCTGTTCACGCGTTTCGGTGGGCATGCGTTTGCGGTAGGATTTGCGCTTCCTGCCGAATCCCTGCCCGAACTCAAGCGCCGCCTGGCCGATTGCGCTGCCGAACGGCTCGCTGAGCGTGAGCCGGAACGGGACCTGCGCATTCACGCGGAGCTTCCCCTGGATCAGGTAACTGCAGTGCTCGCAGGGTGGCTCCGCAAGCTGGAACCGCTAGGACACGGGAATCCCGAACCGATCTTCATGGCGCGGAATGCGCGGCTTGTCTCCGAGCCTCGCATCATGAAAGAGCGCCACCTGCGACTTGAGTTGGCACACGACGGAAGCAGCGCGATACGCTCTGTAGGTTGGGACATGGCTGCGAGATCAGCCGAACTAGGCCTGGCACAAGGCTCGCGAATCGATGTCGCATACAGGATCCGCGAAAACCTCCATCCAGACTTTGGAGGCCTCGAAGTGGAGCTGGCCGGAATTCGTCCGGCTACTGCCTGAATGTCAGCTCAGCCTGGATCGCACACGCAAAAACAAAAGGCTCACGGCGAAACCGTGAGCCTTTTGTTTATCAACCAGCAGTCGTCTAGTGATGTCCCTTGTCTTCATGCTGGAGACGCCCACCACCGCCGCCACCACCCCGCTCTTGCGGTGCGGGCCGGCCTTCATTTCGCGGCTGCGCATTTCCGCGCGGCTGTTGGTAGTTGCCGCGAGGCTGCTGCTCGAAGCCACGCTGCTGAGGCTGTTGCCGTTGTTCGAACCCGCGCTGCTGCGGCTGCTGCGGACGGTTCTGGTTGCTGAATGCGCCGCGATCGTTGTTGCGCCGTTCGCTGTTTCGTTGTTCCATCTGCATATTGCGAGCAGGCTCCTGGCGCCGCTGAAAGTCCGGCCTGGCTTGCGGTCCACGGTTGTTCTCAAACGTCCGCGGGCGATTGTTGCCTTCGTTTCCGTGGAAGCCCATGGGGCGGTCAGCTGCAACGGTCTGCGGATGCCCGCCATTGTTACGCGCGTAGAAGTTGCGATCGTTGCGCGCAGCTTCCATGTGGTGCATCTGCTCCGAGGTCTCGCCCATGTGGCGATCGCGCATGGCGCTGCGCTCTTCCGGCCTCATATCGTGGCGAATGCCATCATGTCCGCCGTTGAAGGAGACGCGGCGCTCATTCACGATCGTGTTGCGCTCAACAATTCTGCGGTCGACGTAGACGTTGCGAATATGCACGTTGTTCACGCGAACTACTGCGGTGTTGTAGAGAAAGTCGTGTCCGTGCCAGTATCCACCGGCAAAGCCAACGCCCATGTATCCGAAACCGTAGTTGATGCCGCCGTAGTAGCCGACGTGTCGACCCCAGTAACCCGGGTGGAAGATGTAGAGTCCGCCCGACCAGCCCCAGTACGGAGGAGTCCAGAGCGCGCCTTCATAGGGCGCTGGCACCCACGACCCAGGCACCCAATAGTAGCCCTCAGGACCGTAGGCCCAGTATCCCGGCGTCCACATCCAGCCCGCTTCGGGGCAGGGCGGCTGTTCATACACGGGAAGAATCGGCGGCGCGATGTTGACGCTGATCAGAACGCCCGCGAAAGAAGTAGCGGGTACAAGAGAAAGCAGGAATGCAAGGAGCATCCAGCGAGATTTGCGGAGTAATTGCATCGAAACCCTCCCTACAAATATCTAGTCTTTTTGGCTGACAACGATGGCGACCGTATGCAGGTCACGACGGCGCCGCAATATTCAGACTATGGAGCGATAAACCCTCAGTAGAAGGGAAAGTTGCAGCCGCTCTGGTCACTTTAGTTATGTCGGACTCTCTAGACAGCAGAGGGCATACAAGTTAGCGCATCCCCTTTCGTAGTGTCATGAATAGAAAAGGTCAATATCGGATGCTGAGGCCCGTGCCGATAACAGTGTTCGCCTTGAGATCAATGGGCACCAGCACGAAGGGCGGGTTGGGAACACCCGTCGCCACCGCGGTGGTTCCGATGATGCCCGCGACGTGCCCGATCCCGATATCGAATGCGAAGTGCGGATTGTCTTTCTGCGTCACGCGCACCGCGTAATCCATCGTGGTGGGAATGTGCGCCCCTGCGCCCGGGGGAAAGAGAATCGGCTTTAGGTTCACAACCTGCGGCGGCTCCTGCGTAAATCCGACGGCAGGCACAGCAGCGAGGTTGTGGCCGAGCGGTATCGGAATCCCGAGCCCGCCGAACAGGCGTCCGCTCAAGCGCGTAGATTGTCCGCCCAGCCCGTAGATCGAAGCGTTCGTCGCTTTCCATCCGATGTTGAGCAGAAATGGCACCGGGGGATGCAGCCATGTTTTAGTGACCGCGACGTAGACATCGCCGTTGGTGTAGGACTTCAATTTGCCGGTCTCGAGCTCGTTCAGCGCGCCGCTGACAAATTTGTCGTTGGTACGCACCACAAATCCCGCCCCGATGCCCGGAGTCCATGGGCCAAACTGACCGTCCCTGATGCCGACGACCTTGCCATTGAAGACATTCATACCGGAGTAGTCCCAAAGCCTGCTGAAGCTTGGATCGTTGCCTTTGGTGTGAACACTTCGCGTATAGCCAAACTCGAACCGGTTCGCAATTCCCTCTTCGATCGAAAACGTGTGGACGTAGCCGATCACTTTGGAGGCATTCACGAAGTGATAACCAACCGCCGGATGCGACCAAACGTGTCCCTTCTCGCTGAGAACTACATACGCAGTGGGTGTGATGAAGCCGCCGGTCTGGCCTTCGAGGGTGAGATTCTGGGCGTGAATGCGTGCGGCAGAAAAAGCAACCGCAAAGACGACAGCAGTAATGAACGGCTTCAGTCGAGATAGCTTGAACATCAGGTACTCCAAATGAATGGTGTTCTCTTCAATCAAAACGTGTCAGCACGTAAACTTCGTGCGCGGGCAGTGGAACGAATCTTAAGGGGACCGTTCTCGTTCCGCCGGATTTTAAAAATCGAGTTTTTGTAACACAAAGTCAGTGTGGCGGTCACGGTTACTAAGCACACGAGATGTGGCCGCGTCCGCAAGTCCTTGCGGTTCTTCGGGGTCACGCCCTAGACTCACCCCATGCCTCGGGGATTATTCATCACGCTTGAGGGTCTGGACGGTTCCGGCAAGACCACACAGATTAAGCGTCTGGCCGCGTGGATGGAGAAGCGCAGGATTGCAACGGCGGTCACCCGGCAGCCCGGTGGAACTGCTACCGGAGATCGGATTCGCGCCTTACTGCTCGACTCGGGTTCAACGCCTCTCGCACCCATGACCGAGATGGCACTGATGTTTGCCGATCGCGCTCAAGCCATTGCCGAAGTAATCGAGCCTGCTCTGGCTGCCGGTCGCACCGTACTTTGCGATCGCTTTACGGATTCGACGGAGGCTTATCAGGGCGGAGGCCGCGGACTCGGCTCAGAACGCGTTCTTGAACTTCATCGGGTTATCTGCGGAGAGCTTCGGCCAGACCTCACACTGCTCCTATTGCCATCCCTTGAGGCGAGTCTCGCCCGCGCACGGCGGCGGAATGAAAAGCATGTTGCAAAGACAGGCCAGGACGAAAACCGCTTTGAGCAGGAGCAAGGGGAATTCTTCCGGCGCGTATGGGAGAAGTATCGCGAGATCGCCCGGCGCGAACCAGACCGCATCGTTGTGATCGAAGGCAATCTCAGCATCGACGAAGTTCACGAACAGATCGTGGAAGCAGTGTCAGAGCGGCTGGTTGCCTTGCACGGTGCGCTTTGACGGCAACACTCTGATGCCAAAGAGTCTGTTTCTTGTCTTTAACCTCTCCATCATCTGATCGCAACAATTGCCTGATAGGACTGTCGATGCGAAGAGTTGACGGCTGAACCGCCGCGAGAAGACCCGCGGTGGAATCCCAGCCCGCTACTCGCAATTTCCCCAATCTTCGAGGAACTTGAACATGCTGAATATCGCTCGACTTCGCCCTCTCGCAGGGCTCGCAATCGTTGCTGCGCTCGCATCGGCCAGTGCCATCGCTCAAAAGGGCGATGACAATCAGGGCGACAAGGACAGCCGCGAGATCAAGCACGTCTTTGTGATCGCAATGGAGAATCACAACTGGACACAACCGGCACAAGTACCCGGAGATATCCAGCAGATCTACCAGAACCCGAACAATCCGTTCATCAACAGCCTCGTCAACGGAACTGCCGTAGCCTGGATCAACGGCAAGGCCGTGAACATCAGCAAGCACGCCGCGTACGCCATGTCGTACCACAACGTGCTTGCGACGCAGAGCGGCAACAATCCCCATATTCATCCGTCAGAGCCGAACTACATCTGGGCGGAGGCCGGCACCAACTTCGGCATCGCGAATGACGCTGATCCCTATCCTTCCAACGCTCAGAACACGACCCAGCACCTCACGGGCCTGCTGCAGAGAGCCGGGAAGACCTGGAAGTCCTACCAGGAAGACATCGATCTCGCCACGGTCAACGGCAAGTTCACCAACGTGCCTGCTCCCAAAAGCGAGTGGACGGTTCCCCTTACAAGTCTCAGCGGTACCTTCGATGCGAACAGCCTGTTGAACGCCTACAACGACTCCCTGCAGTACAACTACGCAGCGAAGCACAACCCGATGGTCTTCTTCGCCGATACCAATGGCGGCAATAATACGACAGCCTCGAATCCACTGCGCCTGAACTACGCGCCTCTCCAGCAGCTACAGTCTGACCTCGACAACAACGACGTCGCCAACTACGTCTGGATTACGCCCAACCAGTACAATGACCAGCACAGCGCACTCAAAGCAGGCTTTGCCGGCCTTACAGGAGATGCATCGCAGCTGAAGGTTGGAGACAACGCTCTCGCACGCCTCGTTCCGATGATCATGTCGTCGAAGGCCTACAAAGACGGCGGCGTCATCATCCTCTGGTGGGATGAGTCAGAAGACGATGGCGAGCCCAACGACAACCCCGACGACTTCAGCCACACGATTCCTGAGATCGTGATCTCCGATCTCGCGCATCCTAACGAGGCCGGCCTCCCCTACGCAAGCCCGGTTGATTTCACACACTCGTCCGATCTGCGCACGATGCAGGAGATCTTCCACGTAAAAGTAAAAGGTGGAAGCTCTCCCTTCCTGGGCGATGCCGCCAACGCGAACGATCTTTCTGATCTCTTCGCTCCGGGCGTAATCCCTTCGCTTCACTAAGGCCCAGTTCCCTCCCTCAATCGGCCCAACAGCGGCGCAGAGTCAACCATCTCTGCGCCGTGTTCTTTTTGCGCTTCAGAATAGACTGTCATGTTGAGCAGAGGTGGCGAACGATCGCAGTCGAGACACGCGCAGTTGTTTCCAATGAGCCGCTTCGCAACAAAACGTTTCGCGGATTGTTTCAAAGTTGCGACGAAAAAACAGTCTCCATCACTCCGTAACCCTGGAACCCGATCTACCGTCAGAATCTATGATCCTTCAGTCTTCCCGGAGGCCGTCATGCGCTCTCGTCTTCTTCCCTTCGCCGTAATGATATTTGTGCTAGTCCCTGCGCTAGGCGCGCAATCCGACCACGACACGGCCGGCATGGCACACATGTCCGGGCATATGTATATGACAACTCCCCGGCCAGCCAAGCCGGGTGACAAGGCGAAGGCCGATGCCATCGTCGCGGCGGCAAAGCAGGCGATGCAGCCTTACGATGACTATCAGAAGGCTCTGGCAGATGGTTACCGCATCTTTCTGCCCAACATTCCCCAGCCGCTTTATCACTTCACCAACATGACGAACGGACTCGCCGCGCACAATCACTTTGATCCGTCCAAGCCAACGTCCCTGCTCTACCGCAAGACTGGAGACGGTGGCTACAAACTCATCGGCGTCATGTACACAGATCGGGTAGACGCGACCGAAGACGAGATCAATGAACGCATTCCCCTTAGCATCGCGCGCTGGCACCAGCACACCAACTTTTGCAAAGCGCCGCCCGACCAGAAGGCACTGTACTTCGGACCAAATGCGAAATACGGTCTCCTCGGCTCCATCCACACCCGCGAAGAATGCGAAGCGGCGGGCGGCGTCTTCCATCCGCACATCTTCGGCTGGATGGTGCACGTGTATCCCAACGAGTCAGACCCTGCCAAGGTCTGGGCGACCGATGACCACGACGGGCATGACAACATGGAGCACGACGCCATGCCGGGAATGAAGATGGAATAAAGCTCTGCGTGCATGCTTTAAATCCCAGATAACGCTGCGTAGAACGCAGCAGGGTCCATATGCGCATAATCAATCGACGCAGATTCATAGCCGCATCCGCAGGACTGGCGGCAACCGCCGGACCTCGAAGCCCCGTTTTCGCCGCTTCCGATCCAGTATCGAGAAAACCTGGTGTCAAGTTGAAACTCGGCCTGAACGCCTACTCCTTCAATGGCCCACTTCAATCTGGCTCGATGACACTGGCGGACGCTGTGACATTCTGCGCGGAGAATGGCGTCGATGCACTGGATGCAACAGGCTACTACTTCCCGGGATATCCCAGGGTCCCGGCGGACGACCACATCTACAGCCTGAAGCGCACAGCTTTCCTTAACGGCGTCGCGATCAGCGGCACCGGGGTCCGCAACAACTTCGCGACGGCTGACAAGGCTGCGCGTGAGCGCGATGTGCAGATGGTGAAGGACTGGATCGTGGTGGCCAGCAAGCTCGGTGCGCCAGCGATCCGCGTTTTCTCCGGCCCTGATCGGCCCGCCGGACATACCTTCGATGAGGCGCTCGACTGGATGGTCGCGGACTTCAAGCAGTGTGCCGCGTTCGGCAAGGAGCACGGCGTCGCAGTCGGTCTTCAGCAGCACAACGACTTTTTGAAGACTGCGGCGGAGACGATTCGCGTGATTCAAGCTGTGAATTCGGAGTGGTTCGGCTGCATCCTCGACATCGGCAGCCTTCGCTCCGGAGATCCCTACGCAGAAATCGAGAAGCTACTTCCGTACGCCGTTTCGTGGCAGATCAAGGAAGAGGTGGGCCGAAATGGAAAGCCAGAGCCCGTAGATCTCGCGCGAATCAAAGCTCTCATCGACGCCCACGGCTACCGCGGCTATGTGCCGTTCGAGGCCCTGGGGCCGGGAGACGCAAGCCCCAGGATCAAAGCCTTCCTGGCGAAGATCCGCGCCGCCTTCGGCCTGAATGGGTAGGGTTTGGCATGGCATCATCCCCACGCACCGAGCAGCCTTCTTACCAGCACCAGCTGCCCGACGTGATACGCATTGTGATCAGCGATGAGCAGCGCTTCGCGCAGGATCGTCTGGCCGTCGCCGCCCGGAATCTTGGCAAACAGGTCTGTCTTCTCGTCGCGGATCAGTTCGACCATCTCTTTCAGGTCGTGCTTGAACGCACGCACGCTCTTGTCCCAGCCCTTTTCGTCCACTGGAGCCTTCTCCGTGGGCCAGTAGCCCTCGGGCCATTTCGGAGATTCGTGTTTCGCGTTGCGTGAAAATTCGACGATATCCCATTGCGCGATGCGGAGATGCTCGAGAATTTGCCACGGCGAGTGCTCCGCCCCCTTCGGCGTTTTTCCGTGCAGTTCCGGGGCTAACCCCTTAACCGCATCGTCGAATGTCGCGTGGGCCTGCGCTTCGGTCAAAAGCTTTACCAGATGCTCTCGGAGCGCTGCATCGTTTCTGTCGGCCATCAAGTCCCTCCGCAACAAGCGATTCCCTGGTCTCAGGAAAGATTCCAAAAATCCGCCGCTGGGCTATTGTTTCCTGCCCTTGCTATGCTTCCCTCGACGATGAACGTCTTCCGCCAGAAGCGCGCCTGGTTCTGGATTGCAATTGCCGCAGTCGCAATCGCAATGCTCGCTTTGTTGTTGCCTCATGTCGGCAACAGCGCAGACCAGCAAGCATGGCTCGCGCTCCTGCCCGCCCTCTTCGTCGGACTTGTCGCGGCGCTCAGTGTTCGGCCGCTATCAGCCCTCTGGACCGTCCGCCACCAACCGGAAGCACCCGCTCTGGCCCCATCCTTCCAGCGTCCTCCTCCCATCTCCCTCGCATAACACGCCGCAGATCCTGACCCACCGCGCTCCGTCCGGGTCCATTCCTCTTCTCTCGCCGCGCGGCTAAGTGCCGCCAGGGAGTGCTCATGCCTCACCTCAATCCCCGCGAAGCCATCGCGGTCGCGTTTCCTGTTTTCGCAATGATTATTGTTGCGATCGCGCTCATAGCTCTTCGAATCAGAACATCCATCACGGCCCATCGACGTCCGCGTCGACGTAGACGCATCGGCATCGTCGCGTCAAACGCTCTGATTGGGCTGGCTTTTCTGCCGCTATCGATCATCTACCGCCCCAGCCTCCTCGAAGTTGCCAAGGCCCAGATCCGCCAGCAGGAAGAAGTCGATGAAGATAAAAGCGGCGATCCTGAGTCTCCGCTGAGGCACCTGCTCCGTCAGTTGCGTCGTATCCGACGCGGAGAAGAGGTCGAAAGACTATCTCTACGCATGAAATGAACGACTTTACCCTGACATGCTCGCCAGGCGCTTCAGCGCCTAGACGGTCATTTGTGGCAAAATATGAGATGTAGAGCTATGTCTTTGACTCGGAACACAGCCCGGAACCGGAACACATGGATGTGGCTGGCGATTGCTGCCGTCGCATTCACTTCTGTTGCCACTGCCGAGGCGGGCCGTCCGAGTTCGAAGGGCTTTGCGCATCCGGTCTTTGAGTTCCTGGTTCGCAGCCAGAGCCAACATTCGGCAGCGCATTCGGTTCCGCTCCGGTTCGCGAACCTGGGATCCCGCTACCAGGGCAATTCAGTCCTGCGAAACAGCCGGTCTGGCGCGTTGGTCGCGATGCTGCCTGTCTTTTTTATCGGGCTGGTTTCGCCGCTTATCCTTTCAGCTCCGACGATTCGATCCCTGGGCCGCGCACCCGCAGCACCTCTACTTCCTGCGCTCTTCCAGCGCCCTCCTCCCGCTCTCGCCTGATCCTCCCCAGCGTCGCCACAGCGGTCGAGCTGTACCCTCCCCCCTCGGCCTGATTGCTGGCAAGTCAAGATATTCAGACTGGAAGATCGGAGTTCTCCGTGGTTTTCGATAAAGTTCTCACTAAAGTTTTTGGAACCGCCAATGAGCGCGTCATCAAGAAGCTGCTACCGGTGGTGCAGCAGATCGGCGCCCTCGAAGCCGACGTTGAAAAGCTGTCTGACGAGCAACTCCGGGGCAAGACCGTCGAGTTCCGCAGCCGCATTGCCGCACTTCTTGAAGGGATCACCGACGCCGACGCCCGTAAACAGGCAGAGAAAGAAGCGCTCGACCAGATTCTGCCTGAAGCTTTCGCAGTAGTCCGCGAGGCCGGCTGGCGCGCCGTGCATATGCGCCACTTCGACGTGCAGCTCATCGGCGGCATGGTGCTGCATCACGGCAAGATCAGCGAAATGAAGACCGGCGAAGGTAAGACGCTGGTCGCCACGCTTGCCTGCTATCTCAACGCACTCGCGGGACACGGCGTTCACGTGGTCACTGTGAACGACTACCTGGCCAAGCGCGACGCCGAGTGGATGGGCAAGATTTATGAATTTCTCGGCCTTACCGTCGGCGTCATCGTCCACGACCTGAGTGACGACGAGCGCCGCGCGGCCTACGGCGCCGACATCACTTACGGCACCAACAACGAGTTTGGCTTCGACTACCTGCGCGACAACATGAAGTTCGACATCAAGGATTGCGTGCAGCGCGGCCATTACTTCGCCATCGTCGACGAAGTGGATTCCATCCTCATCGACGAAGCTCGTACCCCACTCATCATCTCCGGACCCACGGACCAGACCACGGACAAGTACGAGCGGGTTCGCAAAATCATTCCCGTTCTCGAACGCGGCGAAGAAACCGAGTCGCTGGAAGGCAAGACCTTCACGGGCGACTACGTGGTGGACGAGAAGCACCGCAGCATCGGCGTCACCGACGAAGGCTGGGTGACCATCGAAGAAAAACTCGGCATCGACAACATTGCCAGCGCCGAAAACTGGGATCTCAAGCACTACGTCGAAACCGCCATCAAGGCCCACGCCCTCTACAAAAAGGACGTCGACTATGTCGTCAAGGATGGCGCTGACGGCAAGGAAGTGATCATCGTCGACACCTTCACCGGCCGCTTGATGCCCGGCCGCCGCTGGTCAGACGGACTGCATCAGTCGATAGAGGCTAAGGAAAGCGTGAAGATCCGCAAGGAAGACCAGACCCTTGCCACCATCACATTCCAGAATTATTTCCGCCTCTATAAGAAGCTGAGCGGCATGACCGGCACCGCCGAAACCGAAGCGGCCGAATTCGAAAAGATCTATAAACTCGAGATCGTCGTCATCCCGACCAACAAGCCAATGCTTCGTGTCGAGAACCCCGATGTGGTGTACCGGACGGAGAAGGAGAAGTTTAAAGCGGCCGCCGACAACATTGGCGAACTCCATGAGACGGGTCAGCCAGTGCTGGTCGGAACCGTTTCGATTGAAAAGTCGGAGCGTCTCTCCGCGATTCTCCAGCGCAAGGGTATCCGTCACGTGGTGCTCAATGCCAAGCAGCACGAGCGCGAAGCGGAATTTGTAGCTCAGGCAGGCCGCGTCGGCATGGTGACCATCGCGACTAATATGGCAGGACGCGGTACCGATATTCTGCTGGGCGGCAATGCAGAATTTCTTGCACGCCAGGACCTCGTTCGGCAGGGACGCGCGCGCGCGCTCAGCACGGCCGAAGGCGCCATCAACCCCATGGCCCCCGCCGGATTCCAGCGCTTCTACTACCAGGGCCAGGAATTTGAAATTGCCGACGCCGACTGGAACGACACCTTCGCGATCCACAATGCCACCGCGCAGAAAGAACACGACGAAGTTATCAGCAAGGGTGGCCTCTTCATTCTTGGCACCGAGCGTCACGAGTCACGCCGCATCGACAACCAGTTGCGCGGTCGCGCCGGCCGCCAGGGCGATCCCGGAGCGTCGCGATTTTATCTCTCGCTCGAAGACGATCTCATGCGCATCTTCGCCAAGCAGTGGGTAAGCACGCTGCTGGAGAAGCTGGGCATGGAAGAAGGTGTGCCGATCGAGTCGAAGATGATCTCGAATCGAATCGAAGCAGCCCAGAAAGCTGTTGAGTCGCAGAACTTCGAATCGCGCAAACACCTTCTCGAGTACGACGACGTGATGAACAAGCAGCGCGAGGCTGTTTACGGCCTTCGCCGGCAACTGCTCGAGGGTGTTGACCAGCGCGAGCTGATTCTTGACGACTACGTTGGCGGAATTCTCAGCGGCGTACTCGATCAATTTGCTCCCGAAGATAAGCACCCCGATGAGTGGAACATCAAAGGCATGGACGAACAGCTGAACAGCCAGTTTGGATTTTCCATGTCGCAGGTCGGAATCAACCCCAAAGAGCTTGCCCGGCACGAGTTGGGCGACGAGATCTTCGAAGCCTTGAAGCGCAGCTACGAGCAGAAAGAGCAGATCTTGTCAGCGCCGCAGATGCGTTATCACGAGCGCATGGTCATGCTCAGCGTGATCGACGGACTCTGGAAAGATCACCTGCTCTCAATGGACCACCTCAAGGAAGGCATCGGCCTGCGCGGCTATGCACAGCAAGACCCGCTGGTGGCCTACAAGAAGGAATCCTTCGACATGTTCGAAGCGATGATGCTGAAGTTCCACGAAGACACCGTCCGGTTCCTCTTCCGGATGCAGATCCTTGGACCGGACGGCCGGCCCATCTCCATTCCGCCGCCAGAGCCCCGCCGCGAAATTCCTGCCGCTCCTCCTGTCGCGAGCGCTGAACAGCGGATGCTGCCGGCGGATGGCAACGGTCAGCCATATCGCGAAGCGCCAGTCCAGCGCGAGGTGCCAATCCACACACGCGCACCGCAGACCACCATCGACCAGCTCGAGAAGGAGTTCGCGAAGAAGAAGCAGCGTGAACTCGAAGCAGCTCAGCGCGCCGGTGGTGGCAGTGATTCTCAGCCCACGCCGCGCCGCACCGGCGACAAGGTGGGCCGCAATGATCCCTGCCCCTGCGGATCAGGCAAGAAATACAAAAAATGTCACGGCGTCGAGGCCTGATTCCTCGTCGAAACTACTGTGCCCCGTTTCATCGCAGTTTCATCGCGATGAGCGGGAGCCCCGTCAGTGGCATCGGAAGATAGCCCAGGCCGAGTCGCGACAGCACAGCGATCTGGGGAAATCCCAATGACAATCGGTCGATCCCCGTGGATACGACGCGCGGAGAACCGAACCCTGATCTGATTGCATTTGGGTTCCTCGCTTGCACTAGTTCAAGCCGATGATTCCATAGCCGTAAGCCATCGATATGCCAACTCACTGCATCTTAAAAGCTGTAAGACGTTGCACTGAGATCAGCAAGAGGTAGAGCTCATGGGCAAGACTTTCAATCCCGATTTCACACGTCGAACCAACAAGGATGGCTCCATCCATTCCTACTGCTCGCAATGCTTCGCCACCGTTGCGGAAGCTGGTGCCCCGGCACAAGTGCAATCGGCCGAGCGCGTGCATAGATGTGACCCTCGACTCCTGGAGATGGTCGAGAAATATAGAAGCATTAGCCGGTTGCGTTCAGTCGCATGACTTCGTCCGACGGCATCCCCGCCGCGCCGCCACCCTCTCCCGCAATCTGTCGTTATAGAAACACTCGCCGCGATTAATTTCCAAATCGAACAGCGCATCAAACCAAACGCCTTTCCATTCCTGAAGACTCACAAGGGGTTCCGCGCATGGCTCGGCCTAGTCTCCCGCCGCATCTCGTTACACAGGGCAACGTTAAGCGCTGTTCTGCATGCAGCCATCCCTTCTCGTTCGATGTCAAGCCCTCACTGAGCCGGGCATTTCGACAGCATGTCGAGGAGGTGCATCGCGCCTCCGTCGCCGATGACGATGGCCGAAAATTGACGATGGGATTTGCGCCTAAAAAATAGTGCCGTTCACAGGTGTCTAGCGACGGAGCGACGAGGTTTCATCTCTCCCCTTGCGGGATTGCGGTCTCTTTAGGAGATTCTAGCTGGCTTATTCAAGATGACGACCCAGGCGACAAACGCCGCACCAATCACAAGCAATTCCCACCAGAACATCCAGTTCTTACCTGGAGGAATTTGGAGTGAAGGCGCCATGGGGCGTTTATAAGCTGCTGAAGCTTAATTTCAACTTAAGATGCAATCTTCTCCCCGCACAGTCAGATTGAACAATCGAGTCAGTCGATCACGGTAACAGCTTTGTCCGCGCAGCCTGCCGCAATTCAAAAGCTCGAAGCCCGTGACCTGAAAAAACAGCGGGGTAGGATATCAGTACTTTCTCAATTTTTCACCGCTCGGTCTTGCTAGGCGTCGTCGCGATTTCGAGAAACCGCCTCAAACGTAAGATCGCCTGCCGCGCACTTGTGTTCCGCGCACCACTGCTCGAAAAGACGTCCATAGCTCAGCGTGATGTAGGAAGACCGTTCGACGCCCATTTGAGCCGCGCGCCTGTCAATCCACTCCGGCTCGCCTTCAAGTTCAGCGAATACACCGATCGGCGTTTCATCGATAACGCAATGGCCTTCGCCATCGGACCACTCGCTGCGCCATTTCTCGTACCGGAACGCCTCTGTCAGCCCGATGGATTTGAAGACCTGAGCTAAAACGTCTCCATCGGCTACCCCGGTCTCCGTCTCGATCCGGTGTTTGTGCGCGTCCTCTCCAGGTCCGGCATCGGGCAGGCGCTTGTGAGTGATTACCCATCGGCCTCCATAGTTGCGAATGCGCAGAATCTCCGTTCGCGCCCGCATCTTGCGGTCAGGCGTGTCAAAGAGCACATTGCTCTCAAAGGTACGAGGAGTGTCCTCGCGAAAGCCGGCATCGCGAAGACGCTGAGCCAGCTTTGCAGCATCTTCAACTTTGAATTTGATCTCGGTTTCGATAGACATAGTAAGCAGCGAGTATACGGGGTGGCGGCAGGCGCTTCAAACCGGCGAGAATAGCAGTGTGAAGACGCTTCGGCTTAAGGTAGATCCTGCGCATCCCGATCGCGAAGATGCGAGATCTGCGATTGCTCAGGCTGCTGAGATTCTGCGGCGCGGAGGGTTGGTCGCCCTGCCGACAGAAACCGTGTACGGTCTGGGCGCGAACGCTCTTGATGCCGACGCGGTAGCCCGAATCTTCGAGGCCAAACAGCGCCCCTCATGGGACCCGATCATCGTCCACATTGCCGGGCCGGTCGCGCAGAATCCCATGCTGGCTTCACTGGTGATGGCTATACCTTCAAGAGTCGAGGACCTCACGCGTGCGTTTTGGCCGGGACCTTTGACTCTGCTTCTGCCCAGAAGCAACGCTGTACCGGACATCGTCACTGCCGGCCGCCCGCTCGTGGGAATCCGCATGCCGGCTCACTCGGTTGCATGGGAGCTGATCCACCAGGCGGGCGTTCCGGTTGCAGCCCCCAGCGCCAATGTCTTCGGCCACATCAGCCCCACAACTGCTGAACACGTGCTTGAAGATCTGGACGGCAGGATTGATGCGGTCCTCGACGCCGGACCCACGCTTCACGGAGTCGAATCCACAGTGCTCGATCCGAACCAATCGCCGATGATGATCTATCGTCCGGGCGCCGTCACCGCCGATCAGATCCGGCAAATCACGGGACTCGTAGAGACTCTGCAGGAAAAAATCCTGCCCGATGCCGCTGCGCGCGAGGGGCTCCCCTCACCCGGTGTGGGCATTCGCCACTACGCACCGCGGGCCCGGCTGATCCTGGTAGAAGGAACCCTGGCTGACCTGCCAGCTGCCCTCGGCGTCGCAGCAAAACCGCACGAAAAAAGACGTCTCGGAGTTATGCTTCCGTCGGAATTGGCAAACGTCGATTTCGACACGCCGCTTCGTGCCGCTGCTAGATTCGCCTGGGGACGCTGGAGCGCTCCGCAGGAATTGGCAGAAAAGCTGTACGCTGGCTTACGTGCGCTCGATACCGATAGTTGTGAGGTGATTCTGTGTCCGTTGCCGGAACCGGGCGGAATTAATGACGCTATTCGCGACCGCTTGCGAAAGGCTGCTTACATCGCGCAGCCCTGATGCCTGTTCGCCGGTTTACTGCCCCGCTTCGCCCTGCTTGTACATGTACTTGATCGCGGACTTATAAATGAGCACCTTGTTGCGGCCGCGAATCTTCAGCACGCCGCGGTCGTACCACTCGATATGTCCCTGCAGCTTCTCGCCATCTTCGAGCACGATCACCATCGGGGTCTGCGACTGAATCTGCTTCTGGAGATAGAACAGTTCAGCCTGGCGGTGTGCGGACGCATCCTCTAATTCATGGCTGGTAAACCGGAACGAGGGCGTCTGAGTCGCATGATGTTGCCGATGCTGAGCAAGATAGGACGCGGGGCGGCGCTGGCCATCTACACCCGGCAAGGTGGTCTGACTGTTCATGGGATACGACCCTCCACGGCAACCAACTGGTTTGCGAAATGCGGAACGTTTTGCTTTGGCAGGAAGCGCAGCCTTCCGGCCTGTTCTGGAGCCCGTGGAACCCTGAAACAGCGAACAGGAGGGGAAAGCGAACTCGCTAACTGTACTTGCTTGAAAGTGCTGTGAATCTAACTCAACAGATGCCTGGGAGAAGTCCGAAGTTGCTTTTCTTCCAACCCTTCCCTGTGGAACGCAGTTTTAGCGCTCGGGGAGGCTCACCGCCATCGCATCCAGCGAGAGAGAGCGCAGCAGATTGCGCCGCATTCCGGATTCGACTTGCACAACTGCCCGGGAAGCCGCTTCGATCCAGTCGACCGTGAGTCCCTGGGCCATGCGTTCCAGCTCCACCTTTAGATCGAGGTTGCGGATCAGATCTGGAGTGCCGGCTACTACGAGGAGCAAATCTTCGAGCAAACTCCCGAGCGACCGGAGCAGACTGATCGTCTTTTCCTGTCCATCTGCTCCGCCACGGTATGTCTCGGTGGCGCGAAACAGCTCGGAGTAATCCGGCTGATGAAGCGTGGTTCGAAGCACCAGCAGCGCATCCTTCCGGCTGGACAGGTAGGCTTCCAGATCCACCGCCAGTGCGCGGCCGACGGCACCCTCGGCGAGCCGTGATGCCAATGCCCGCTGCTGCGGTTTCAGTTCCGGCCGCCGTTCCGCAAGCAGAGCCTCGATCTCGGTGGCGGGCAGGGCTCCCAATCTGTAGAGCATCGCCCTTGAACGAATCGTCGGCAGCAGCTCGTGCGGATTTTCCGCGAGCAGAACGATCGACGTCCTGGCTGGTGGCTCTTCCAGAACTTTCAAGAGGCTGTTTGCCGCCTCCTTCATGAAGGCTGAACAGGTGAAGATGTAAAACGCCCGCCGCGCTTCGGCAGGTGGCCGGTAGAAAGCGGCATGAATCACCTCGCGCACCTGGCCGAGCTTGATCATCAGTTGGGGCGGGTCGGGCGGGATGATAAGAATGTCCGGATGCGTCTGGATGAGAATGCGCGTCTCTCGCTTGTCGGCGTCGCGCATGTCATCGCGCGCAGCAACTGCTTCCGCGACGCGGTCTTCAAGATTTTTGGCCTCGGCGATTCGCGCGCAGTTCGCGCATCGTCCGCAGAAGTCGGGCAGGCCGTCGGATTCCGCATTCTCTAGGCAATTGACCGCCTGCGCCAGCATCAGTGCAAGCGCGTACTTCCCCGCTCCCTTTGGCCCGGAGAGGATCAGCCCTTGCGGAAAGTGCCCGGTTCGAGCGCACTCGCGCAGTCGCCGCACCGTCGTCGCATTGCCATGAAAACTCTGGAAACCCACTCTTCGAGTTTAACGTCTGCGGGGATTGTAAAATCCACCATGAACTGGGTGCGCCAAGTGCCCGCACTGGGGTTCCTGGGAGACCAGCGCGTTTCTGCAACATCACTCACCTTAGGTACGACTTTGTGCTCCTGTGTGCCGCAATGCCGCCCAAAAAGGGCTTTAGCCCTTGAAGATTTGACGGTGATCCGACCGGAACAGCGAACACAGGCAGCCCGCGCGCTTCGGCAAATCAGCACGGAAAGCCGACGCACCAGATGCCACAGTTTACACTCGAACTGCATGCTCAACCGAGGCTATGCCTACACCACAACCATCAGGAGCATATGCCATGGACAGACCTTGCTCTCCCATCTGGCAACGGTTTACCCACACTCAACTCTGCAGGCCTGGCAACAAAGACTGAACCGCGGAGAAGTCACCCTTAACGGTGTCACCGCGACCGGAAGCGAATCGGTTTATGCAGGAGAAGCCCTTGTCTGGAACCGTCCACCTTGGATCGAACCAGACTCGCCTCAACACTTCGAAGTCCTGTTTGATGATCCTCATCTGCTGGCTGTCAACAAACCCAGCGGGCTGCCCACCCTACCGGGAGGCGGCTTCATGGAGAACACACTCCTGCACTTGGTGAAAAATCATACCCCCAACGCAAATCCTCTCCACCGATTAGGCCGAGCCACCAGCGGTATCGTTCTCTTCGCCAAAAGTACGCGTGCGGCCTCAAATCTAGTCGCAAACTGGAACACATCCAAGATTCAAAAGACCTACCGTGCGCTGGCTCAAAACGTCGCACGGCACGATGCCTATGAAATCCTCACACCCATCGGCCTCGTACCGCACCCGCTCATCGGTTCAGTGTGGGCTGCTAACCCAAGCGGGAAGCCGTCAAAGTCATTGGCAGGGGTGATCTCACGCACTAAAAGCACCACAACGTTTGAGGTAAGTCTGTGTTCGGGCCGCCCCCATCAAATCAGAATCCATTTGGCATCTATTGGACATCCTCTAATTGGCGATGCGTTATACGACGAAACCGGGCGACCTCTCAGAGCTCACCCCGGCCTACCCGGGGATGGAGGATATCTCCTGCACGCCCAATTTCTAAATTTCTCCCACCCAATCACCGGAGAACAAATCCATCTTGAGGCAGCTTTGCCCTCGGCCTTCGCATTCCATACCTAGCTCAGTTGCAAGTGTTGATCCGGTCTCTGTGTCGCGAATGAGGTAGCTTCACCACTGCCTCGCGTCGGAGACGAGAACCGCACCCGACAAGCATCGCCCCAGCAGTTTTGAACTGCTCTCGCAGCCGTTATCATCAATGCTGGTGATTGAGTTCTGAGTGTGAGAGGACCACTGATGCCTGTTTCTGCAAATCGTGTTTGGCGACAATTGCCCGAAGAGACCCGGGTCACGGCCTGCAGAATATTCTGGGCTGAGTCAAGGGGCACAGAGAAACAACTCCTCTTCACCACTCTCGCGAAAGCGAAAAACCTGCGCGAGGTCTTTGTCCGCAAAAGCCCGACGGAGCGCCTGGTCAACTGGACAGCCGCAACCCTTTCGCTTCCTGAACAAATCGTGGATGACCTTCTCAGGCAGTATCTACTCCACGAGCATCGTCCCGTGATTATCACCTTTCTTGATTTGCTCAAGATTCCCCATTCAGAGGGCATGATCGATCAAAACTTTGACTTAGCTACCCTGACGAATGAAAGGGTCCAGGAGGCTGCCCGCAGCTTGCTTACATCCGCAGATCTTGCGGGCTCGGAACTTTATCTGACGTACCTCGCGCTTCAAGGCGGTCCCTGGGCAGGGATTGAAGAAGTCTTACCGGCCCGAAATTAATGCTGCTGGACGGTTGTTCAATCCATCTTCGGGCGCACCGGAGTACTCTACGGCGCAACTTGCCATAGAACGGGGTACTTTGGTTTTCCGCACCCCGTCGGGTCGTTCCCACTTGAATAGGCGCGGCGACCCGTCTAATAAATTACTTCCCAATGGGCGGTGACACGTCCGTGATTTAGTTGGATGGCGCGCCGCGATTGCTTTAGCGCTGAACCATCGGTGTACTCTTCCCTACATGCACTGGAAGAGGGCGCTTCTACTCGCCGGACTGAACGTCGCGGCGGCATTGCCAATGTTAAAGCTGCGAACGCCGGCTGCAGCAATCTAAAACTCAGATTTCTGGTCGTATCGTGCATACTCGTCAGTTATCTATCCGTAAACAAACGGAGCGCCACCTGCACGATGTCGCGAGATTCAAGGCGGCCATCAACCCTCCCGCCGCATCATTTTTACCCTGATCCCGTTCTTCGGTCGCAGCGTGATCTTAGGCAGCATCTCGATCTTCTGTCCTTGCACCAGTTCCACCCGCCACCGCTGCGCCAGTGTCACCAGTGCCAATGTCGCCTCCATCCACGCAAACGACTCCCCAATGCACTGTCTTCCGCCTCCTCCAAACGGAAAATACGCGAAACGCGGTCGCCCCGCCTTCGCCGCAGGCGTGAATCTCTCGGGCTTGAACTGCTCCGGCTCAGGAAACCAACGCGGATCTCGCTGCACAAGGTACTGACTGAAAAACACCATCGTTCCCTTGCGCAGGCTATAGGGCCCGATCGATACGTCTTCGAGGACTTCGCGGCCCATGGCCCAGGCCGGCGGATAAAGACGCATCGACTCCGACAGCACCATGGATGTGTATTCCAGTCGCGGGATGTCATCGAACGTCGGCAGTCGGCCATTGAGAACGGCGTCGATCTCCACATGCAGCCGGGCCTCGGCCACTGGGTTTTGGCCCAGCAGCAGCCAGGTCCACGAGAGCGCGTTGGCTACGGTCTCGAATCCAGCAAGAAAGAGCGTGAGGACCTGGTCGCGCAACTCCTCCGAGGTCAGCCGCCGGTGATCGCCTCCCACTTCGTCGTCGCGGGCAGCCACAAGCATCGACAGCAAGTCACCGCGATCACTGGACCGCGCATCAACCTCCGATCGCCGCGAATGGATCATTCCGTCCACCACATCATCGAGGCGCTTCTTCGCCGCTCGAAACCGCCTCATCTTCGGCAGCGGCGAATTGAGCAGCAGCTCGGCCCTCGGCAGAGTCATGAGGAAGTGGTACAGGTCCATGATGACGTTGACCTGGTCGTTGATGTCGTGGATCTCCGGTGTAACCTCGGTGTCAAAGAGCGTGCGGGCGACCACCTGGAGAGCCAGCCGCATCATCTCGGCGGAGATGTCGAACTCAGCTTCAGGCTTCCATTGATCGCGCATGGCAGCGGCAAGTCCGACAATCTGGCCGGCATATCCCTCGATGCGACGACGGTGAAAGGCCGGAGCGGCAATGCGCCGTCCGCGCTTGTGGGTCTCTCCGTCCGAAGTGATCAGCCCCTCGCCCAGCAGGATCTTCATCCGCTTCTGCGTGCGGTCCTTTCCGAAGGAGGCTGCCTTGTCGATCAGAACCTCCCCGATATCGGTAGGATCGTTCAGGAGCACAACATCGTTCCACAGAATGCGGTAATGCGCGGCCCGGCCGTAGCGCCTCAAGTGCTCGAATAGCAGGATTGGATTCTCCGGATCGAAAAACTCGTGAAAGCGGTAAAACGGCAGGTTGAACCGCAATCCCGGCGGGTAGACGTAGCGGCCGCGGCTGACCACGGGTGCCGAGTGCCGGTCTCCGGCCGATCGGGGGATGGATTCGCTGAAGCCCACGAGTCGAGTCTATTTCACGCGATTGCAGCGCTTTGATCCCATAAAAGCTCAAGGTTCTGTATCCGGCGCGCTGCCTGTCGAGTCCAAAAAAGACGGACTAATAAGCCGCAGGCGCAGGCCCAACCGGCGTTCTGTGGTGAGCCCTGCCCCGTACAATAGATCAAGGAATCGATGCCGGAAGCCGAGCAAAAACCCCGCCAAGCTGATGCGAAAAAGCCCGAACCGCGAAACGGGGTCGCTCCGCAGCAGAAACCCGACGAAGACCCGGTCGGAAAGGTCTACGATTCGCGCCTGATCAAGCGTCTGGGGCACTACCTGAAGCCCTATTGGTGGCAGGCAGTCGTATCTTCCATTTCCATCAGTATGAAATCTGTTAGTGACATCGCAGGGCCCTTCCTGCTGATGGTTGGCATGGACCGGTACTTCCCCACCGACAAGGGACCATCCGGAGCCGCTCTTCTCAGCCATGAAGGCGGACCCACAGCAATTCTCCTCCGCCATTTGCCGCCCGACCCCATGCAGGGCATCACTCGCCTCGCCCTCATCTATCTCTGTTGCCAGGTGTCGGCTTACCTCTTCGAGTTCGTCCAGACATACCTGATGCAATGGACCGGCCAGAAGATCATGTTCGACCTGCGCCGCGACATCTTCCGCCACATGCAGCGCATGCACGTAGGCTTCTTCGACACACACGCCGTGGGCCGCCTCGTCACGCGAATTACCTCGGACGTCGACGCCATCAACGAGATGTTCACCGGCGGCATCCTCGCGATCGTGGACGATTTCTTCACGCTGACCTTCATGGCCATTGTGATGCTGAAGACAAAATGGTGGCTGGCGCTGCTAGCCTTCTCGGTGTTCCCGCTCATTCTGCTCGTGACACGCATGTTCCGCAACAGCGTCCGCGAGAGCTATCGCCGCGTCCGCGCAGCTATCGCTCGCATCAATAGCTTCACGCAGGAACACGTCAGCGGCATGAGCGTGGTACAGCTCTTCAATCGCGAGGAGCGCGCTTACAAAGACTTCGAGTCCGTCAACCGTCTGCACATGGTCGCGTTCAAAGACACCATCTTCGCCTACGCGCTCTACTACCCTGCGGTTGAAATCCTCTCGTCCATCGCCATCGCGCTGGTCATCTGGCGCGGCGGTTTCGGAGTGCTTTCGGGCTCGGTCACTATCGGCATGCTGGCTGCATTCAATATGTATTCGCAGCGCTTCTGGCGACCCATTCAGGATCTCAGCGACAAGTACAACATCCTGCAAGCCGCAATGGCAGCGTGCGAGCGGATCTTCAAGCTCATGGATACCGAGCCGGAGATCGTTAGCCCGTCAAAGCCGAAAAAAGGCAATGGCTCGAACCGCATTGAGTTTCATAACGTCTGGTTCACTTACCAGAAGCTGTCGCCTGAACAGAAAGCGCTTATCGAAAGCCTCGGCGACTCAGCCGATCGCGCGCGTCATCTTGGCGCGATCCCCGATATCGAGTGGATCCTGAGGGACGTCTCGTTCACCGTTGAACCGGGCCAGACGATCGCTATCGTAGGACACACCGGCGCCGGGAAAACGACCCTCACCAGCCTCATGATGCGTTTCTATGACGTGACTGCCGGATCCATTTGCCTCGACGGTGTCGATCTCCGCGAACTCGATCTCGCGGCCCTAAGAAGCCACTTCGCTGTTGTGCTGCAGGACCCCTTCCTGTTCGCCGGGACCATCGCGGAGAACATCCGCTTCGGCAACGACGCACTGACCGACGCCACGCTGGAAAGTGCAGCGCGTGACGTCAACGTTCTTGACTTCATCGAGTCCTTGCCGAAAAGGTTCGACGAACCGGTACGGGAGCGCGGCAATTCACTATCAACGGGCCAGAAGCAGCTCATCAACTTTGCCCGTGCGCTCGCTTACAACCCGCGCATCTTGATTCTGGATGAGGCGACTTCGAGCGTCGATACCGACACCGAATTACGCATTCGCGGCGCGCTCGATCGCATGGTCGCGGGCCGTACCAGCGTGCTCATCGCACATCGCCTCTCCACCGTGCAGCGCGCCGACTCGATTCTGGTCATGCACAAGGGGCAGTTGCGCGAGATGGGCAGCCATCAGCAGCTTCTCGCCCAGCGCGGCCTCTATTGGAAGCTCTACCAGCTCCAATACAAAGACCAGGAGCTCAATTCGCCTGCTCCTTTGGGCGTGAACCGCGTCGAGCCGGCCATCTCCTAGTCCACCTGAGAGACCGCCGCACTGCAACGGGCTGAGTGGAGGCTGTAGATTTGTATGTGGCACAAAAAAGGGGAACAGAAAAGCATGCGCTACGTGATGGGTATCGATCTTGGTGGAACGGCCATTAACTACACGGTCATGGACGAAAAGCAGAACATCCTGGTTGCCGGATTGTGTGAACATCCAGCCCGGTCGGTTGAGGGCCCGAAGATCTGCATCAGCCAGATCGCGGAGGGCGCTGAGCCGGCACTGGCGCGCGCGGGCGTGTCGATGGAGGATGTGGCGGCGGTAGGGCTGGATACGCCGGGGCCGGCGAGCGCCAAGGGCGTGCTGAGCGCCAAGGGATCGACAAATTTTGTGCATGCGGATTGGGCGAGTTTCGACATTCGCGGCGCGCTGGAGAAGGAGCTTGGCAAGCCCGTTGTGTACCTGAATGACGCCAATGCGGCGGCGCTGTGGGGCCACTTTGCGCTGTTCGGCGCAAGCAGCGGCAAGACCTCGATCTCCATCATTGTGGGGACAGGAAATGGCGGCGGCGTGATCGTGAACGACAAGGTGATCGAGGGCAAGAATGGATTTGGTGGCGAGCTGGGGCATGTGCTGGTTCCCTACTCGGAGATTCCGGAGATTGCGGGATTGAAGCCGATTTGCAACTGCGGGCGCATTGGCGATCTGGAATCGCTGTGCTCGCTGACGTCGATCCGGATGAATGTGCTGCCGTTCCTGCTGAAGCAGCATCCTGAGCACGAGCTGGCAAAGTTGGATATTGCGAAGGCTGCATACGCGGCGCGCGGGCTGGCGGCGAAGGGCGATCCGCTGTGCAGAACGATTTTCAAAGTGCAGGCGCATGCGCTGGGGTTGTTCTTCGACGAAATGATCAACACCTTCGATCCGGATGCGCTGATCATTGGCGGCGGGGTGCTGGAGGCTACGGATGAGTTCCGGCAGTGGTTTATCCAGCAGATTCGCGCGGGGATGCCGGTACAGCGGGCGGAGCAGGTGGATATTCCGATCCATGTAATTCCGAATGGGGATTGCGCGGGCGCACTGGGCGCGGCGATCGGGGCGTTGCAGTTGCTGCGGTAGCGGTCGGGTCACCGGTCCCCAAGTGCGAGGGACCGGTGGCACCTACAGAACGTATTTAAACCAATGGTAATTTCCGGATAAGTGTCTCGATATCTAATGACCGGCTAAAGATTGACTGCGCGATGAAGCCGCTTCCGTCTTTTCATCGAAGTGGCTTTGGCATTCGAAACGAAACGCTAGACGGCTTTGGCGAGTACGCATCACACTGATGCGGAGAGTGTGTGATGGCCAAGGCGGATGACGCGGAGTTGCTGGAGGTCGACGGGCGGCGGGTACGAATCAGCAGTCCCGGGAAGCCGTATTTCACGCGCGGCGTGAAGCTGACTAAGCTCGACATTGTGCGCTACTTTTTGTCGGTGGCGCCGGCGGCGGTGCGCGGGATCGTGGATCGACCCGTGGTGTTGAAGCGCTTTGTGAATGGCGCCGAGGCAGAGCCCTTCTACCAGAAGCGCGCGCCCGGTGACTTGCCGGAGTGGATGCGCACGGTGACGTTGTCGTTCCCTTCAGGACGGACCGCGGAGGAGGTGGTGGTGGATGATGCCGCCGGCCTGGCGTGGGTGGTGAACCTCGGCTGCATGGAGCTGCATCCGCATCCGGTGCGCTCGGCCGACCTCGATCATCCGGATGAACTGCGCGTGGACCTTGATCCCCAGCCGGGCGTGGAGTGGAAAGACGTGCGTGCGGTAGCCATGGAAGTAAAGGCGTTGCTGGATGAACTGGGTTTGAAGGGATGGCCGAAGACCAGCGGGTCGCGGGGTATCCACATCAACGTGCGGATCGAGCCGAGGTGGACCTTTACCGAGGTGCGGCGTGCGGCGCTGGCCCTGGCGCGGGCGGTGGAGAAGCGCTGTTCCCTGGCGAGCAGCAAGTGGTGGAAGGAAGAGCGGCACGGGGTGTTTCTGGATTACAACCAGAACGCGAAGGACCGGACGACGTGTTCGGCTTACTCGGTACGTCCGCTGCCCGATGCGCGGGTGAGCACTCCTCTACACTGGGACGAGGTGATGACGTGCGATCCCGCAGACTTCACCGTGCTCACGGTGCCGGGCAGACTGGAGAAGACCGGCGATCCGAACGCGGAGATGGACCAATATGCAGGCGTACTGGATGGGCTGCTGGAGTTAGCCGCACGCGATGAGGCTGAAGGCCTGGGCGATGCGCCGTGGCCGCCGCACTTTGCCAAGCAGGAGGGCGAAGGCAAGCGGGTCGCGCCGTCGAAGGCAAAGCGATTCTCCGATCAATTGCAGGAGGGCTTCGGCGAGCATCGCTTCCGGCGTCAGTCGAAGAAAAAAGCTGTCGCTTCGGCGGAGGGTGCTGCCGCAGAGGGTTCGGTGAAAGCAACGGCGGAGACGAAGGCAGCGAAGCCGAAGCGCGGGGCTCGCGTTTCGAAGATGCCGCTGATCATCGTGGCGCAGAGCCCAGACAAGGCAGCGGCCGAGGCGGGGCTGGAGCGCTGGAAGGCTGCACATCCTGAAGCTGCTGCCAGTCTTCTGGCAGACGACATTCTGGTGGACCGCATGCGGGGGGCGTCGTATGTCTGGTATCGGATTCGCGTGAACCTGCGGCATGTGCCGGAAGATCAGCGGCCAGCACAGGGGGCGCCTGATCCGGACGATGATCCAACGCGCGATTGGAAGAAGTGAAGTCAGCTGGCGCGGGCGGGGGTGCGTTGAGGGTCGCAGGCGGTCGGTGGATGCGGAGGGCGGACTACGGTGCCACAGCCACGCTGCCGTTGTATGGGCATCTTGATCCACAGTCATTGAGGCGACGCGTGACAGATGTCAGCCTGATTCAGGTTCAACGAGGTTGAATTTCCAAAAGAAAAAGAGGCTGACCTTGAGAGTCAGCCTCTTTGAGTTTGTGGAGCGGATTTAGTCCGCTCCGGTTGATCGTTACCTATTTCTTCTTCGGAGCGGCCTTGGTCGCGCCCTTCTTGCCGCCTGCTGCAGGTTTGGAGACGGAGAGAAGAGTGGAGGCATCCTTGGCGTTGAACGGATAGAGCTGCACCGACTGCTGACCGGTGTTGGTCAGGGTGACGTCGACGCGGCGGTTCTGGGCCAGGTAGATGACGTTGAGGCGACGAAGAGTGTTCTTCTTCTCCTTGTCCGTCAGCTCGGTGTTCTGGTCAACGAGACCCTTCACTTCATCCTTGGAGAGTGCCTGGCTCTTGCCGACAGCGTTGACTGCGACCGCTGCGTCAGGAATGCCCTGTTCAACAAGGTATTGTTTGACCCGGTTGACGCGGCGCTCCGTGAGCTTCTGGTTGAACTCCTCGGAGCCGCGCGGATCAGCGTGGCCGGTGAGAGTGATGTGCGCATCGGGCTTGATCTGGAGATATGCCTTGAAGTCCGTTGCGAGGGTTTGCAGCGTTTCCTGCTGGCTGTCAAGCAGGCCGCCTTCCGGGTGCTTCTCCGTGGGCAGAGCAGTCGGGAAGAAGACGCTGTGCAGAGCCAGGCGAGCTTCGAGGCGGATCTGCTCAGGCGACGGTCCCGGCGGTGGCGGAGGAGCCTGGACATTCACGCTGGTGTTTGCCGACGCGGTGTGACCCTTGTCGTCAGCTACGTTGCCGGTGATCTGAACGGGGCCGGTAGGAGCGCCCTGCGATGAGAATTGCGCTGTGGTTCCGCTGCCCGTGACTGTACCAGCAGAAGCCTGGTAGGTGTAGGTGAGCGGGCGGTTCTGCGGGCTCACGCCCTGGCAGGTGATGGTGGATGTGTCACCCGGCTTGAGATCGGTCGGGTTGGCCGTGCAGCTGATTGTCGGCGGCTCGTATTCCTTGACGGTGAAGTTGGCCGTGCCGTTGGCGCTTTCCCAAGGCTTCAGGCCTTCTTTGCCGGGCTTGCCTTCCTTCACACCGCAGTTGACCGTGTAATTGCCGGGCGCGAGGTTCGCGGTGTCGACCTTCGCGGTGGTGTCGGTTCCTGTCACACCTTGGCCTGACCAGCTATATACGACGTGGTTCTTGGGAAGCAGTTGTCCAGCAGTGGCGGTAACGGTGACCGGCTCGCCCGGGAATACCGACGTGGGCTGCGCGGCGCAGGAAATAGTTGCCGTGGGAGGCGGCGCGATCGTGCCCATGTGGAGCACAATGCCCGTGCTGAGGCGCGCGATGTTGAAGTTACCGCGTGCTACAGGATAGAAGTTCTCGTGCGTGTATTGGTAGTCAGCCTGAAAGACACGGATTGCGAGATGATGATCGAGCCAGGGTGTCTCGTAGTCAATGCCGCCACCGGCAGTAAGAACGACGCCCCACTTGCTATCTGGATAGTAAGTGCTGGACACGCTTTCGCCGCCGACCAGGGCATGAACGAAGGGCGTGATGTCATCCGTCGGGAACCGCGCAATCAAGCCGCCGGAAATTCCCGAGAACTGATTGTGTACGACAGCGGAATGATTTCCGCCGTTCTTGTGAAAATCGCCTTCTGCCTGGACACCGAAAAACTTGTTGAAATACCGCGCAACACTCAGATCGACGCAGCAGGTGATGGACTTGGCTGAATCCTGCACGGGACTCTTGATGAGGTCCCCCTTCGGAGCCAGATAGCTAAATCCGGCAAAGATATCCCAACGTGAGGGGGCATCGGCTGAGGGACTCGTTGAGGCGGGCGCGGCCGGCTTGGGGGCATCCTGGGCAGACAAGGCAATCGGAATCGAACTGGAACATACCAATGCCAACGCCAGGCGGGCTATTTTTGAAACTCGCGAGTGCATGCGTTTCTCCTCCGCAATTTGAAACTGGAAAACTGCTTGGAAACGGCTCCTTTTGCGGACCATTTTCCGGTTGAAGTGATTGGCTCCTAACAGGGTGGACTGTTCGTCTAGTCCGAGCACAACACCAATAAACGTAACATAGGAATTAAGCGCTAGAGACCACTTTCTGAAGGGGTTTACCAACTGGTATCCGCCGGAATTCGGCGGTCATTGAATTGCAATGAAACACTCGGACAATACCGAAATGGCCGCTTACTCCACGTTCAGGGTCTTCAGCAGGCTGCGCGGCTCTCGCTGGATCTTCTCCTGAAGGAGTGTGATCGCGTAGAGCAGCTGTTCGGGACGCGGTGGACAGCCGGGCACGTAAACGTCAACCGGAATGACCTGGTTAACGCCTTGAACGATAGCGTAATTCTGGAAAACTCCCCCGGAAGTTGCGCAAGCCCCCATGGAGATAACCCATTTAGGCTCGGGCATCTGGTCGTACAGGCGACGGATGACAGGAGCCATCTTCTGCGCAACCCGGCCAGCGATGATCATAAGGTCAGATTGGCGGGGAGAGGGGCGGAAGACCTCAGCGCCGAAGCGGGCGATGTCGAACCGGGAGGCGCCCATCGACATCATCTCGATAGCGCAGCACGCCAGCCCAAAAGTGACCGGCCACACAGAACTTTTGCGCACCCAGTTGACCGCAAAATCAAGCGTGGTGAGAAAGACACCCTCAGGCTGCTCGAAGTTGTAATTAACTTCCTGCAGCTTGGCGCGGTTCTTGGCGCTACTCTCGAGCGCACCGAAAAGATAACGGTCGCGTTCCTGGATGTTCCCCATACAGCCTATTTTACCCTCTCCGCGTATTAGTGGATGGATCAGAAGGTGGAGGGGCTTGTTTGTGGGTCGTTCCCGGTACCGAATGACAGGAGACATTCAGCCTCTGGGTGTCCCGGGTCTCCACTCATTGCACGATGCAGATGTGCGTGAATGGACCGTGCTTTCGACGGGGACGAAGTGGGAATGGGCAGCTCTTGATTCCCAGGTCTTGAGCGGCACCCGGCGGCGGGGGAGGTTGTGGTCATCTGGTCCCGAAACGCCAGGAATCTTGGGCCAAGTCAGGGCAAGCAAGGGTGCGCCGGGCGGAGGAGGTGTTCGTGGTTTCCCCGGTCCCCGAGTACGAAGGACCGGGGGGCATCCGATCGAGTTGGAGCGCATAAGGATGAAATGAGTTTCTTTATGCCATCTTTATAGGTTCTCGAGCCCTGCTGGGATATTCTTCGGTGGTTCACGGAACAGATTGCACAGTGGTTGTGGGCGGATGACTTCTTCGTGTGCGCGGTCGAGTGAATGGTGGATAAATTTTTCGGAGTGGACATGTTCAGTACTCGTTTTCGGGCTTCAACCGTCGGGTTGTTCCTGCTGTTCCCTTCTCTGACTTTCGCGCAATCCTCTCCCGCAACTCAGGCAGATATCAAGGCGCTGCAGGACTCGGTTCACGCAGCGCAAATGAATGCCGACAACTCGTGGATGCTGGTGTCATCCGCACTGGTCCTGCTCATGACGGGGCCGGGGCTGGCACTGTTTTACGGCGGGCTGGTGCGCAAAAAGAACATCCTGGGCACGATGATGCAGAGCTTCGCCATGATGGGGCTGGTGACGATTTTGTGGGCAGTGGTGGGATATTCGCTGGCGTTCGCGCATGGAACAAGCTTTGTCGGCGGATTCGAGCATGTGTTTCTGCGGGGAGTGGGGCTGGCGCCGAATACGGACTACGCGGCGACGATTCCTGAGCAGACGTACATGGTGTACCAGCTTATGTTCGCGATCATCACGCCGGCGCTGATTACTGGAGCGTTTGCGGAGCGCATGAAATTCAGCGGCATGGCCGTGTTTCTATCGCTGTGGTCGCTGATCGTGTACAGCCCGATGGCCCACATGGTGTGGGGCGTTGGCGGCTTGCTGAATGCGACGGGCAATCACATCCCGAGTTTGGATTTCGCGGGCGGAACGGTAGTGCATGTGACATCCGGCGTTTCGGCGCTGGTAACGGCGCTATATCTTGGCAAGCGCCTGGGCTACCCCCACACGGCGATGCCGCCGCACTCCATGGTGCTGAGTTTCATTGGAGCCTGTCTGCTGTGGGTAGGCTGGTTCGGATTCAATGCGGGCAGCGCGCTGGGCTCCGGCCCGCTGGCGACGAGCGCGTTTATCAACACACATTTTGCCGCGGCATCAGCCGCGTTGGGATGGACGATCTTTGAGTGGTTTCACAGCGGCAAGCCGACAGCGCTTGGAGCGATCTCGGGCGCGGTGGCGGGACTGGTCGCGATCACTCCGGCATCGGGTTTCGTGCAGCCGTTCCCTGCTCTGCTGATCGGGCTGATAGCGGGCCTATTCTGCTCGCTGATGGTCTTCAAGGTGAAAGCGTGGTTCCGATATGACGATTCGCTGGATGCCTTCGGCGTGCACGGAGCGGGTGGAACGCTGGGCGCGTTGCTGACCGGCCTGTTTGCGACGAAGCTGATCAACCCGGCATTTGGAGCGAATGTCGCGACAGGCGCGATCGATGGACACTGGGGGCAAGTGGGAAACCAGGCTGCCGGTGTTGCAATTGCATGGGTGCTGTCTGCGGTTGGGACATTGGTGCTGCTGTTTCTTGTCGACAAGACCGTCGGGTTGCGCGTTTCCGCTGAAGACGAGACGGTGGGTCTGGATCTGTCGCAGCACGGCGAAGAAGGTTACGACCTGAATTCCTGATGAAATTACCGGAAGCTGGATGGCTGGGCAATGGGAGTGTCTAGCCTGATAGGCTACCTAGCGAGGCACTGAAGCATGCTGAAGATTGAAGCGATTATTCAACCATCGAAGCTCGATGCGGTCAAAGACGCGCTGCTCGAGGCGGGCATTGAAGGAATGACGATCCTGGAGGCCCGCGGACACGGGCGTCAAAAAGGACACACGGAGTTCTACCGCGGCCGCGAGTACACGGTCGATCTTCTTCCGAAGGTGAAGATCGAGATGGTAGTTCTCGATGAGATGAAGGACAAGGCGATTGCCGCGATCGGTTCGGCTGCGCGGACAGGACGGATCGGGGACGGCAAGATATTTGTGAGCCGGGTTGAGGATGCAATCCGCATCCGGAACGACGAGCGCGGAGAAACCGCGCTCTAGTCTCCTGCTGTGAATATCGAAAGCCGCTCCCTTGGGAGCGGCTTTTATGTCAGCGCGATGGGAACCACTTGAAACCGCGAGCGTGCTTGCCCTCTAAAAACTGACAGCAGCGTCCCGACCTGCCTTCATTGCTTCTCGCAGCCCGAGTCCGCCATTCTCCGCAAAGAGTTGTGATACAGGTCCTGACGCCAGATCCGGTTTTTGGGCAGAGCAAACTCATCCGCGTTGGCTGAAAGAGAGACCAGGGTGGCGCGCCAGAGGTCACTCTCCTGAGCGCCTGGCGGAATTGCACCTCGGTCCGCTGCAGCACCCAGCCGCGGGAAAAGCGTTTTTGACTTGAGGCCCGAGCTTGCACTGAGCGCGCAGAGCGACATTGGCGCCTTGGACACGGCTGCGGTCATCCGACTGAAGCGTGTAGCCTTCTTCAACGAAAGTGATCAGGCGAGAGGCAATAGCAGGGCCGCGAACTGCGAGACGGCTGACCATGATCGTGGAGTGATCCCGGAGATCTGCGGTTGCGATGAGTTCTTCGACCCTCGGATCGGCCTTCCTCATGGCCCCCTGAGGCATTTGTATAAGCAGTTGGCTCAGCTGTCCGTACCGTTCCCACCGATGCCCCTCCGCCAGTTGCTTCAGCCGGTCGAGTAGCCCTTTCAGCCTAATGATTTATTCCGATGCTACTTCCAGTATCAACTTCGATCGATGCCCTACCGGAACCTAGACTGTCAGTACCCTATTACCAAAGACCCCATTCCGAAAACGCTTTCACATTCTTTAGAAAAGATGAAGACATGTCTGCCGCCATCCTTCATTTCGGACGGGAAATCGATGAATGCTTTCCGAATCTGAGGCAAAGGGGTTACTCCGTCCAATGTTCTCTGGACGGCAACGATTTACACCACGGACGACATGGATCAGCCGTTTACGATCTCGTCTCCTCTTCCAACCTTGAAAGCGAAAAGTGCTGGAATGCCGCGTCCACTGCGAGGAAGCATCTACTGGTCCCATCGATTCTCTTTCAGACTCCATCAGCCGGCCGAAACCCGCAGACTGACCGGCAATTTTCAGAAGCGGAGACATCAGACTACGACCTGGTCATTCCAGCAAATAAATCGCCTGAACACTGGATACACCAGCTCGCTGACTTGATCGCGCGCGGGCGGAGACTTCGCCGCGCCTCGGAGCGGATTGTTGCAAACTCGCGTAAATCGCTGAGTGAAACGGCAAAGGCGATCGAAAGGGCCGGTCCGGCAGTCGGGCGAGCGACTTCGTTGCGTGAACATAACGATGTACTAAAACCGATTTTGAATTTATTGGCAGATCGAGTCCTGATGTGCAAATCATGCGGGGAGAAGTTCGTCTTCACCGCAGGCGAACAACTCATGTGTCAGCTTCGATGGGCGATGCACATGCCCGACCGATGCCGGAAATGCCACTCCGACTCCATGACTCGATAAGCCCTCAGAGCGAGATCCGCTCCGCAGTTCTGGGAACAACACAAAGCTGTAGAATCGGCAACGCCACTAGGACAGTGAGGGCCTGACACACAACGAAGCAGGAGCGCACGGACAGATTCGCTTCGTCGTACTTGCCAGGCCCTTGGAGATCAGCTCAAGTTTCGCTTATAGAGTGCGGCTCTCTCTGTCCACGCCCGCTCGGCGCCCTCTTCGTTGTAGACCTGGCTGCCGCGCACGGTCCAGCCGTGATTGCAGCCATTGAAGACTTCGACGGTGGCCGTCAGGTGAGCTTTGGCAAAGGCTTCCTTCAACTTGTCCTTCGCAGTAGGGTCCTTCTCATCGTCGTTGGCGGCGACGCAACAGAGCACCTCAGCTTTCATCTGGGGTATGAGAAGGTGTGGGCTGTCGGGCTTGTCGGTGGCGAGTCCTCCACCGTGAAAGGTCGCTGCGGCGCCGATACGGTTTGAGATAGTTGCCGCGGTGCGGAACGTCAGCGGGCCGCCCATGCAATATCCCTGGACCCCCATCTTTTTGTGCTTGTCGGTCTGCGGTTGCTGATCGAGGAAGGTGGTGTAGGCTTTCGCGTCGCTGATGTTGGCGTCGGCGGTAAGTGCGGCAGCCATCGGCATCACTTTGGCGCGATCTTCCGGCTTCGAAAAGTCGAACGTTCCGTCGACGATTGGAGCTTTCTGATTGCGATAGAAAGGATTCGGCACAAGGACAACGTAGCCTTCGGCAGCGAGTCTGCGGCCCATCTCGCGAAATACAGGCCGCAGGCCGAGAATATCCGTCCATACCAGGACCGCAGGCCACAGACCTTTTCCTTCGGGATAAAAGAGTGCAGAATCCGAGACTCCCGAGGCCATCGGCACGTTGACGTCCTTCTCAACCACTTTGTCCTGAGCTGTAGCTGCGGTTGAGCTGAGCACTACGGTCGCGGCGGAGCTAACCACGAACGACCTGCGGGAGACCGTTGGATCATGCGTAAGGCCCTGGTGAATGAAGTCATCGCACATGCGCTTTTTCTCCTGTCGAATTCTCGATCAAACAAGCATGAGGGAAGGACGGACAGGCTGTCGAGGGAGTTTCGCGATCCATGAAATTTAGCCGGGAGATGTAACGAATTGTCACGATCTTGTTGCGAATCTTTACACTGCGTTACCGATTGTGACTGTGCACGAGCGTTGCGGGACTTCTACTGGAATCAATCGAATTGGAGTTGAGGTTCGCAACGATGCGCCCACAACCCGCGTGGAGGAATCATGCAGTTCAGCCAGGACCTTAAGCGGATGGGAGTTTCTTTTGCAATCATGGTGGCGATGGTGGCGCTATGCTCTACATACAGCGCTCAGTCGCATCATAGACATGGGATGCGAGCGAATCGAATCCACTCAACAATGCCGCGCAGGGGCGGACCCCCTTTCCGTCCCAACCCTGGACATGGCGATTCAATGCTGTGGGTGAAGGTAGCTGTCGACCGGGCAATATCGATCGCAAGCTACATGGGCGCCTGAGCAGAGGGAAGGGAAAGCGGCTGTCGTTGGCCTCACAGCCTCTCGCAGTATGCTTCCCTCATGACTACTCAAAGTCGTGAAATCCGTCTGGCGCATCGTCCGCAGGGAGAGCCCGGGCTCGATTGCTTCGCCTTCGCAACGGTCGACCTGCCCGATCCGGGCCCCGGCGAGGTGCTGGTAAAAAACATCTGTATGTCGGTGGATCCCTACATGCGCGGGCGGATGAATGAAGGCAAGTCGTACGTACCCCAGTTCGAGATTGGCAAGCCGCTGGAAGGAACCGCTGTGGGCCGCGTTGTTGTCTCGCGGGATGAAAAGCTTCCTGTCGGCACGCTTGTGCTGAGCATGTATGGATGGCGCGAGGCATACGTGGCTCCCGCCTCGAGCTTGCGGGTCATCGATACCACGATCGCTCCTGCTTCAGCGTATCTGGGCATCCTCGGCGTAACCGGACTGACGGCTTGGGTCGGGCTGTTCTCTATCGCAAAACTGAAAGATGGAGAGACGGTATTTATCTCCGCCGGCGCTGGCGCGGTGGGGAGCGCTGCATGCCAATTTGCGAAGATGCATGGGTGCCGCGTGATTGCCAGCGCGGGGTCTGAAGAGAAGGTGGCTTATCTGCGCAACGAGCTCAAGGTGGACTACGCCTTCAACTATCGCGATGGCGACGCGCGCGAGCATCTAAGACTCGCCGCTCCTGAAGGCATTCACGTCTATTTCGACAACACTCAGGGATCGCAACTCGAGGCCGCACTCTATGAACTAGTTCCGTTTGGCCGAGTGGCGATGTGCGGCGGCATCGCTGGATACAACGTGCCCGTGCCGGGACCGCGCAACTTGATCCAGGCTGTGGGCAAGAGGCTGCGGCTGGAAGGTTTCATCGTTTCCGATCATTTCAAGGAACTTCCCTCGCTGCTGGCGGAGGCGGTGCCGGCTCTCAAGTCAGGCAAACTGGTCAATCGCGAAACGTTTGTAGACGGGCTTGATGCGGCGCCTGGGGCTTTCCTCGACCTGCTTCATTCCGGTGCCCGGAACATCGGAAAGACGGTGGTGAGGCTGGCGGAATGAGCAGAATAGAGGTACTACCCCTCGATGCTGCGAACCGCCCGGAGAAAGTCAGGATGCCGTTGCGTCAACGACGTGGGAAGATGTTCGCACTTCCTGCACTGGCAGTTTTAGGGTTTGTATTCCCTGCGCACTCCCAGCGGCCACAAGTGCGACTAACAACATTCACTGATCCTGATGGCGCATTTCAATTCTCTTATCCATCGGATTGGGGAGTGTGCACGCGTCACAACGTCCAGCAATGTAATCCCTCGATGATCCCCTTGTGCGATGAAACCGCGAGAATATGCGTCGCGATACCGGAAAGCCGACTTAAGGAAACAACGTTTCAGGGGGCGGCATTTGAGGTTCGGAAAGTTTTGACCGAACGCGAAGGGGTATCGGCCGATGAGTGCGTGACGCCGGCAGTCGAGTCCGGACAAACGGAGTACATGATCTCTGCGAAGCAGCCCGCCAAGCTGATCGGCGGAAATCTATTTGTGCACGGTGTCAAAGGCGATGCGGCGATGAGCCACGGGAGTTCTGTGGATGTGTACCGAATACGCCACAGCGGAGAATGCTTCGAACTCAGTGTGGGTCACGCCGGGGTCAATGGCCAGGTTTTCGATCCACCTAGGAAGGGTTTGACCCCTCGACAGCAGAAAAGAGTCGACACGACCCTGAACCAGATCCTGGAAAGCTTTCGCTTTACTAAATAGCTGCAGGACCAACAGATGGCCCCTGGGGGAAAACTGCCAGAAGTTCGATCTTCTCTGCCGTCCATGAGCTGTGCTACTCTCCGGCAAAGGTTCCCCTGCTCGCAACGCTATGGAAAATCCACGGCATTCCGCACTAGTTCGGGTAACGCACTGGCTGACCGTCATCAGCTTCGTCGCGCTGCTCATTACTGGGCTGGAGATTGTCATCTCACATCCGCGGTTCTACTGGGGCGAGACAGGCAACGTGAACATGAAGCCGCTGTTCACGATTCCAATTCCTGCGTCACGAGACACCGTGCCGACGGGGTACGGATACGTAATGCCCGATCAGAATGGGTGGAGCCGGTATCTGCATTTTGAGTCGGCATGGGTTCTGGTGCTCACCGCGCTTGTGTATGGAATCTCAAGCTTTCTGAATGGACACTTCTGGAAAAATCTTGTCCCCAGGCGCGGTGAGCGAACGCTGGCGGCGCATTGGCAGAGGCTGCGGCAGTATTTGCGGCGAAGGCCACCTGCTCGGGATGAAGCGCAGAGCTACAACGTCCTCCAGCGGACGACCTATCTGGTTGTCATCTTTGTGCTGTTTCCGCTGGTGATCTGGACAGGGCTGGCGCTTTCTCCGTCGTTCAATGCTGCGTTTCCTCTGGGAGTGAATTTGCTGGGAGGCCGGCAGTCAGCGCGGACACTGCACTTCTTCCTGACCTGGGCGCTGGTGCTGTTCTTCGTGTTGCACGTTGCGATGATTGCGATATCGGGCTTCTGGAACCGCATGCGCGGGATGATCACAGGGCGGGCTGAAGTCGCAGACGAAGCAATCGTGACGAGGGAGGTTGCATGAAACCAATGTCTCGGCGTGCGCTGATCACTTCCGGCCTGGCTGCCGCTGGAGTTGCGGGCCTCGGGGTCGCGAATCGCATTGCAGGCCGGCACGGATTGATCCCTCCGGATTGCCGGGGAATTTACGGACCGGGGGAGACACTGACCTACGCGACGCAGAGAATCCTCACGCGGCACGCGATGGCGCGGGAATTTCCGCGGAGCATGATCTCAAACAATCCGTTTGCGAATGAAACTGCTCCGCCCAGCGATCAATTCAAGAAGCTGCAGGCAGGCGGGTTAAGCGACTGGCGGCTCACGATTGATGGAATGGTGGCGCATCCGATGTCGCTGTCTCTGGCGGATCTGCGCAGTATGCCGACGCACAGCCAGATTACGGAGGTGGCGTGCGAAGAAGGATGGTCATATGTGGCGGAATGGATCGGAACGCCCCTGTCAGGAGTGCTGCGCGAAGTAGGTGTGCTGCCGCAGGCGCGGTACTTGAAGTATTTCTCGATTCAGCCGGATTGGTCCGACAGCATCGACATGGCCGATGCCCATCATCCGCAGACGTTCCTCACAACGGGCATGAACGACGGCGAATTGCCATACGGTTTTGGCGGCCCACTTCGCCTGCGAGTTCCACGGCAACTCGGATATAAAAGCGTGAAATACATCACCCGCATCACCGCAACAGACTCCATGAAATTCCAGGGCGAGTACGCCTGGTTCGCCGGGATTTAAATTACGCCGAACAATGCGAATACACTCCGGATCCCTGGTTGAGGCTTGACGATCACCCATTTTGTTCGGTCCGTCCACCCTTAGAGACTCACGGCGAACGAATATTCCTCAACCTGGCGGAATACAATCGTAAAGATATGCAGTTTCCAGCTCCCCCTCGGCTTAGACCCAATCAAAACCTGACAGTGCTGGAAGGCGTGCACAGTCGCCTTCGAAGCCAAGGCGGCTCCTGATGCCGGGACGCAGTCGTTGGACTAGTCTCTTAACTTCGAAGCGTCAAAGGTAAAAGGCTCGCATCAGAAGAGCGACTTTTTACAAGGCTCAATTCGGGCGGGTAAGGGCGCGTCAATGAATTGATTATCTGGAGGACCACATGATGAGCACTTCGCCCAAGGAAAGACAAATCTTAGGGGTAGAATTTTTTATTGGAGACGTGAGTGAAGTTATAGCAAAAATCGAAACCGGGGGCTGCTTGTGGTGCCTTTCGCGCCATCCTTCCTGGAGATTGTTCGAAATCCGGAATATCGAGAGTCTGTCCTGAATGCCGACATGGCGATTACGGACTCAGCCCTCATGGTTGCTCTGGAGTTGGCTGCAGAAGGATTCAATTCCGCGACTTTCGGGATTGAAGTACCTAAAAGCACTTCTGCTGAACGAGGCGGTGCGCGAGCCCGGAAACACATTCTGGGTCATGGCTGGAAGAAAGAGCGCAGAGAAGAATCTAGGTTGGCTTGACTCGCAGGGAATCTCCGTGCCGCCGGAATATGTCTATGAGACGCCGATATACAAGGGTGAGATCGAGGATCAAGAGTTAGTACGCCGGTTGACTTGTTTGAAACCGCAGCACGTCGTGATCTCAATAGGAGGCGGAACTCAGGAGCGCCTTGGTTCTTATCTAAAGCGCAATCTACAGTATCGTCCTGCCATTCACTGCATTGGTGGGGCGATCGCGTTTCTTAGCGGAGATCAAGTGCATATCCCTGCTTGGGCTGATCGTTTGTACCTCGGCTGGTTCGTGCGCTGTTTGTCATCTCCCAGGAGCTACGTACCCCGATATTCCCTTGCCCTGAGTTTCATCACGCTTCTATGGAAGCATCGTGAACACCTCCCTCCCGCAGCGGCACGATGAAACTCAAGCGTCCCGAAATGAGCGAACCAGAGTCAGTTGAGGCAAATCATGACGATGCCTGCGATCGTGGCCACATCCTTCAAGCGGATTAATAGCGATACGTCTCGTCGATGCACAGGAAACGATCTAGACTGGTCAGAGGAACGAGAGATCATCGCAGAAAGATCAAGCGCGTCTGCATGAAGGCGTACCCGAGAGACAGCAACTATAACGAGCCGACAGGAGCAAATCGTGAAGAAAGCTCTGATTACAGGAATCACCGGACAGGATGGTGCTTACCTCGCAGAATTATTACTCTCAAAAGGTTACGAGGTGCATGGGATCAAGCGTCGGGCGAGTCTGTTCAACACAAACAGAATCGACCACATCTATGAAGACCCGCACACGCAGGGTCGTCACCTGATGCTGCATTACGGCGATTTGACTGACTCGAGCAGCCTGGTGCAGATCGTGCAAAAGGTCAAACCTGATGAGATTTACAACCTCGCGGCCCAGAGTCATGTGAAAGTCTCGTTTGAGGAACCCGAATACACGGCCAACTCCGATGCGTTAGGCGCTCTTAGACTCCTCGAAGCAATCCGAATCGTTGGCCTCGAGAAGGTGACGCGTTTCTATCAGGCCTCCACGTCCGAAATGTACGGTTTGGTTCAGGAAATTCCGCAAAAAGAAACAACGCCGTTTTATCCCAGGTCTCCCTATGCTGTCGCAAAGCTCTACGCATACTGGATCACCATTAACTATCGTGAGGCGTACGGAATCTATGCCTGCAACGGGATTCTCTTTAACCATGAATCTCCAAACCGCGGCGAAACCTTCGTGACTCGAAAGATAACTCGAGGTCTCGCCCGTATCAAGACCGGCCTGCAGGATCGGCTGTACATGGGCAATCTTGATGCCCTGCGAGACTGGGGCCATGCTCGTGACTATGTGGAGATGCAATGGCGCATGCTTCAGCAAAGTGAGCCGAAAGACTATGTTATTGCGACTGGAGAGCAACATAGCGTGCGGGAGTTCATTGAGCTCTCAGCGCATCACCTGGGAATGACGATTTCATGGACCGGGATGGGCGTTGAAGAAACGGGTATCGATCAGAACGGCAATGTGATAGTGGCAGTGGATCCTAAGTATTATCGGCCCACTGAAGTGGAAACGCTCTTGGGTGACCCGTCGAAGGCGCGGCGTGAACTGAAGTGGAATCCAAAAGTGACGTTCCGCGAGCTCGTGAAGGAAATGACAGAGGAAGATCTGAAGACCGCTGAAAGAGACTCCTTAATCAAAAAGCATGGATATTCGGTCTTCAATTACCACGAAAACTAGAACGCGGGAGATTGGCTTGGATAAGAATAGCCGAATCTATTTGGCTGGACACACGGGTCTGGCGGGATCTGCTATCCTGCGCGCACTTCGGCGAAGCGGATACGACAATCTGATCTTACGCTCACACCGTGAGCTGGATTTAACTGAAAGGCCGGCCGTTCAGGCATTCTTCAGCGAGCAACGCCCGGAATATGTCTTCCTCGCTGCAGCCAAAGTCGGTGGAATTCTGGCCAATGACACGTATCCAGCAGACTTTATTCGAGAGAATCTGGAAATTCAAACAAGCATAATCGATGCGAGTTACCGCCACGGAGTGAAGCGTCTCCTGTTCCTTGGATCTAGCTGTATCTATCCGAAGCTTGCGCCGCAACCCATCAAGGAGGAATACCTCCTCACCGGGCCGCTTGAGCCGACAAATCAAGCATATGCGATCGCAAAAATCGCCGGCATCGAGATGTGCGCATCTTATAACCGGCAGTATGGGACAAAGTACATCGCGGCTATGCCGACTAACTTGTATGGCCCAGGCGATAACTTTGACCTGAAGGGTTCCCACGTCTTGCCGGCGCTTATCCGGAAGGTAATGGAGGCGAAGGCTGCCGGAACAAAGAAGCTCTCTGTGTGGGGAACCGGGCGGCCCCGAAGAGAGTTCCTTTACAGCGACGATCTGGCTGAGGCTTGCGTGCATTTACTGAGTTTGCCCGACGTAACCTACGAAGGACTTTTGCAATTCCCTCTAGTGAACATTGGCACGGGGGAAGATCTCACGATTGCCGATCTCGCGAAGTTGATTGCCCGAGTGCTGGATCACGACTGCGAACTGGAATTCGACACCAGTAAACAAGATGGAACGCCACAAAAACTGCTCGATGTCAGCCTGATTCATTCGCTGGGTTGGAAGGCAAAGATCGGCCTAGAAGAGGGCATCCGGCGCGTGTTCCAGGGTCTTGAAGCGCAGTCTGAAAAATAAATGTTGGACTGACTCGCACATTTTCTATGAGACAGCGGATTGCCTACACAGGGGCTGACGCTGCTCTGTCGGTTTCCGAATTTTTTAGAAAAAGGGCAGTAGCAGCTTCGTCCTGAGTGACGACCTGGCCGAGATGTGCGGACGAGCCCATACCTCTTTCGCACACGTTGAGGATCATAATCCAGACGGTGTCCTTGAAAAAGGTCTTGCGATAGGCTTCGGCTGCATCATTCGTCACCGATCTCGGATTACTAAAAGGTGCGAAATTTGATCTGGCCCAACTTGCCAGGCGATGTTAGGCTCACAACGTCGTCCCCTCAGCCCCACAGACAAGATGTGAAATGGATGCTTTGCGCAGTTTGCAAGCACCCGAGCAGTGCCTGTTCAAGTTGGTCTAGCAAGCTCAGACCGGCAACTTAGCTCATTCTCCAGGGAGTAAACCGCCGTGTTCATCGCGTCTGCTTCTGTGCTGTCAATTGCTCACATCTGTGAGTTTGCCTTCGCCTTCCGCCACCGTTTCGCACGGTACGGGACCCTCTTAGGGCTACTTTTTTGCATAACTGGCGCTGGTTCCTGTCAATCGGCGTATTTCAATGGAGCACAAAGCACGGTGGGCAGCGGGTTCTCAGAGCCAGTGGGAGTGGCGACGGACAGTGCTGGCAACCTTTACGTGGCCGACGAACAGGCTTTCGCAATCTACGAGATTATGGCCGTCAATGGGACAATTCCGACTTCACCGACCATAAAGACACTGCTCGGTTCCTTGTCCAACCCGCAAAGTATCGCGGTAGATGGCAATGGGAACGTGTACTTCACCGACCTGGATACAACCAACGGTATTACCAATATGTCAGTAAAGGAGATTGTAGCTGTAAATGGCGTGATTCCCGGATCCCCTACGGTTAGGAGCCTGGGAAATGGGCTCTTCTATCCCCGCGCAGTGACGGTGGACAACAATGGGAATGTATATGTGGCCGATACACACAATAATTCTATAAAGGAGATTCTGGCCGTCAACGGAACAATCCCGGACTCTCCAACTATTGTCACTCTCAGCAGCGAGTTCACCTCTCCCAACGGAGTGAAAGTTGATTCTCGTGGAAACGTTTTTGTTACGCAAGGACAGTATGGCCCTCCAGAAGAGATACTGGCCCTAAATGGCAGTATTCCCTCTTCGCCAACAATTATTTCATTGGCAAGTTCCTTTGCATTTTGTGCTCCCGGCGGAGTGACGGTGGATGCCTCCGGAAATGTATACGTGTCCGACTATTGCAACCACGCAGTCTTCGAGATACCTGCAGTAAACGGGACCGTTCCCAGCTCACCCAAGGTCCGCAAAATCGGTGCCGGGTTCTCTTCCTCATTGAACCCAACAGGCGTAGCTGTCGACGGCAATGGAAATGTTTACGTAGGGGCCCAAGCTGCTGTATCCGTTCCCTCGATTCCGAAGATCTCGTTACGAAGTGGGGACTACAGTCTGGTGCAGGTCGCTGGCACGACGGCTCCGATAACCATGAGTTTCGCATTCAATGGTTCCCACACTTTAGGGTCAACTGCGGTTCTTACAAAGGGAGCTCCTAATCAGGATTTCACCGACAAGGGTACAGGAACCTGCATTGCAAACACCGCATATTCGAACGGTCAATCCTGCACTGTGGATGTCAGCTTTGTCCCAAAGGTCCCCGGAGTTCGGCTCGGTGCTGTTGTCCTGAAGGATTCGGCGGGTAACTTACTCGCGACGGGATATGCACAGGGTACAGGCGTAGGGCCGCAGGTTAGTTTTTCACCGGGAATTGAAAGCGTCATTCCGACGAGTGGTCTAGCAGGCCCGATTGGGATTGCAGTTGATGGCAGTGGGAGCGTCTATGTAGCTGACAACCAAAATAGTAGGCTTGTGAAACTGTCATATTCAGGTGGTACTTATACGCAGAGCACAATAGCTACTGGGTTGTCAGATCCATATACGGTCGTTGTCGACGGCGCTGGAGATGTTTACGTAGCCGACACAGCGAACTCCAGAATACTTAAACTTATGCAAATAGCAAATGGTTATGTACAAAGCACGGTCGATAGCGGTTTTGGATATCCATATGGTGTCGCAGTGGATGGAAGTGGAACCGTCTACATTGCCAACGATCTCGTCAATGGAAGCGGCCAGATTCTAAGGGAAACGCCATCAGATGGCGGGTATGTCCGGAGTGTGGCAGTCAATGGGCTCGCTAGCCCGAGCGACGTTGCCGTTGATGGAATTGGCAACCTCTACATTTCGGATATTGGCAACAACGGCTTGTTGTTGAAAGAGACGCTTTCTGCCGGTGGGTATCTCCAGAGTACGATCTCGGTCCCTCAGCATATTTACCCTAAGGCTCTAACGGTTGACAGCATTGGCAACCTCTTTTTCACCGACGGCAGTACATACAACATCTTTGAAGAGCAATTGACGCCAAACGGCTATGTTCAGAAGTTAATCGTCGGCGATTTACACAGCATCATCGGTCCCTGGGGAATTTCTCTGGATGGCGACAATAACTTGTATATTGCATACCCAGGCAAGAACCAGGTGATCAAGGCGAGCTTTGCCGCTCCGCCGATCATAACCTTTCAAGGCACCTCGGTAGGCTCAACCAGTCCTGACAGTCCCCAAACCGTGACGCTCACAAACGCAGGCAATGCCGAGCTCACGTTTCCGATTCCGGCAAGCGGTAACAACCCGAGCATCTCGGCGAACTTTACGCTCGATGAGAATGCACCGTCGGCATGTCCAGTTACCGGGAGCGCTGCTGCGACGGAAGGCGTGTTAGCCGCGGGCGCCTCCTGCGTCCTTCCGATCGGATTTGCGCCGACTACTACAGGCTCTCTCAGTGGATCTCTGGTGCTGTCAGACAATAACCTGAACGCGGGCGCACCCGGCTATGCGACTCAGGCAATCACACTGAGTGGAACCGGTGCGGCGCCTCTTCCTGCGGCAATGTCCTCGCCGGCGCCTGGCAGTACGTTGACGGGGGCATCTACGATGTTCACCTGGACTGCCGGCACGGGGGTGACTGGCTATTATCTCTGGGTCGGCACGGCTCCCGGGACATACAACCTAGTCAACATGGGCAAGTTCACTACGACGAGCACGACGGTCACGTTGCCCACCGCGGGCGCCACCATCTACGTACGGCTCTGGTCGGTAATCAACGGAACACCGTCGCAGTACAACGACTACACCTACACTGAGGCGAGCGACATTCCAGCAACCATCATCAGCCCGGTCAATGGCAGCACTTTGAGCGGCTCATCCACGACGTTCACATGGAATGCGGGCACAGGGGTGACCGGCTATTATCTCTGGGTTGGCACGGCTCCGGGTGCATACAACCTGGTCAACATGGGCAAAATCACCACCACAAGCACCACAGCGTCGCTGCCAACGGCAGGCGCCACCATCTACGTGCGACTCTGGTCGGTGATCAACGGAACGCCGTCTCAGTACAACGACTACACCTTCACCGAGGCCAGCACGGTTCCAGCGGTCATCATCAGCCCGGTTAACGGCAGCACGTTGAGCGGCTCAGCGACGACGTTCACCTGGACACAGGGCACGGGAGTGACCGGCTATTATCTGTGGATCGGCACTGCTCCGGGAACCTATAACCTGGCCAACCTGGGGAAGTTCACCACTACAAGCACCACTGTGATGCTGCCTAACGTGGATGCCGCAATCTACGTGCGACTCTGGTCAGTGATCAACGGAACGCCCTCGCAGTACAACGACTATACCTATACCGAGACCAGCACGGTTCCAGCGGCCATAGTCTCGCCGGCGCTCGGCAGCACGCTGAGCGGAGCAACAACAACGTTCAGCTGGACCACCGGCACGGGAGTGACCGGCTATTATCTGTGGGTTGGCACGGCTCCCGGTACATACAACCTCGCCAATATGGGCAAGTTCACTACGACGAGCGCGACTGTCACGTTGCCTACCACGGGTGCCCCCATCTACGTGCGCCTCTGGTCGGTGATCAACGGAACCCCCTCGCGATACAACGACTACACCTACACAGAGGCATCACAGTAGCTGCATGGCAGCTACTGCAGTCTAGTGCGCTACCGTCAGGCTCTCAATGGTTGAGCTATGACGTGTCTTGTGGAGAGCAACAGTATTGTGCGCAGGCTCATCCGCCGGTTCGAGAGTTGTCGCATCGAACAGCAGATAGTTACGCTCGGCCAAGTAGGTGCGGATTTCTGCCTTGTCCGTGTCACATTCGAAGAACAGAACGGGATTGGTTCGAGCAAATAGTCCTTCCGCACCTCTGAGGATACTGATCTCGGCTCCTTCCGCATCAATTTTGATCACGTCAGGGTCTTGAGCACCAGATGAGGTGAACTGATCGAGCGAAACTGATCGGACAACCAAAGGGATATTCTTCCCGTGGTTGTGCGTTTCTATGAAGGATTTGTCTCGTCTGATACTCCCAGTCGCGCCGCTTACCAAATCGGAATGGAAAGTGAGCAAATCGTCTCGATCACAGACAGCCGCCTCGGTGAGTTCACAATTATTCACAGCGAATCGCCGCAGAGTCGTCCTCAAGAGGGACGCGTTCAATGGATCGGGTTCAAACATCACAACGCTTCGAGCAGGATCAACACAGGCAAACATAAACCCGTACGAGCCGACGTTTGCACCAATGTCGTAGAGACGCTTGCAGCCGGCCATCGCGGTCAGCTTTAGAAAGTTCTCTCTTTCATCGGCCTCAACAATTCGTCCTTGCGACAAGATCCAGCTCAGATTTCTCGAAGAGCTTAAGCAGATTGGATGCGAAATTTTATCGACCCGGATCGCGACCGGGAAGTCCAGTAATCTCGAGACCGCCCTGAAAACAGATAGCTTACGCAGATGGTACAGAGGATGGTAGCGTTCTCGAATCGTAAGGATAACGTCTGTCAGCATGGGACTCCGAAGTGGACGAATCATCAAGGTTGTTCGAACAGAATTGCCTGCAGGTTCCAACATGCGAGCGTGTGAGCGCCCAGAGGTCATAGTTCAGACGAACATGAAAATCTCTACGCTTTTAATCTCAGAACATCTGGAGTCACTTTTAGAGTCATAGAGAGAGGTGTTCCTGCGCCTCCAGACTAGTCAATTTCTATTCCAACTTCGACTCTGGTTCAAGGACTTTTGGAATAAATCTTCTCTCCAGCGGAGGTTGCCCAGACTCAAGATTTTTCACGAAGGCTGTATTCTCAAACGGTTTTCAGTCGGAGCGCTGCTAAACTCGAACGAGCTAGGGAATGCGAAAGTTGCCGATGCAGTTCTTAGCTTAAGGTCTCTTTTCCGGTCTGGCCTGAAAGATGCATCTTCCTGATGCATCCTTCGATTCTGCAGGAACTGGCCCACAAATCTCCTAGCAGGTCCATGGAGCCTCGTTCGACGAAAATGGGAGATTCAGAGGATTGCCGCGAATCGGCAATCTCCAACAACTCACTGGAAATTGGAACTTTCTTATATAAGCGCCGCGCTTCTCTTGGGTCGGGAACTGCGATCGATCAAGAGGCGCACACTCACTCACTACTATTTTGGAAGTTCGCGACTTGAAGCATCTACAACTCAACAGGCTTTGCCGAGGAATCTCAATGCGCCTCTGGAAGAAGAATGCCTTTCTATTCTTTGTGCTTATATTTTCGAGCCTGATACCTAGCCGGTCGGGTGCACAGATTCCGACCGTGGCAGGCGACGGACGTGGTCCGAGCTTACCGAGCCATATGCAAGTAAACGTAATGGACGCTCGTTACGCCGCGAGGGGCGATGGAATCAATGACGACACAATCGCTCTTCAGGCGGCAATTGATGACGCCGGTAGAGATGGCACAGTCGTGTTTCCATCCAGAACAGTGTTCAGGGTGAGCGGGCTGAAAATGAAGGAGTATTCCAAGATAGTGGCGTGGGGCGCCAAACTTGTGCCATTGGGTCCGGGTCAGACTGTACTGACTATTCCAAGTGGTCCTACGCTCCAAACAAACGGCAAAGTACTCATTGAAGGTCTGGAGATTGATGGAAAAGGGCAGCCTCGGACAACGGGCTTGAAGATTGAGAACCATGCACAGGTGGAACTCATAGCGCCCTTCATCCACGATTGCAGTGATACGGGTTTACTGTTGGACGGAACTCAATTCGCTGATCTATACGCACCCCGGATATACAAGAACTACGTGGGCATCAAAATCTATTCGAAAGAAGGCGCCGGGGGAGGAAACAGCAACAACTTCTTCGGCGGTCAAATAGTCGGGAATACGATTGGTGTTCTGCAGTCAACGCCAAAACTCGTTCAGACTTCAAATTACTTCTACAACACGGCGATGCTCTCGAATACTGAAGCAGCCGTCGCAGTCTTTGGAAGCCTCGCAGGCAGCACGTTATACCTTATAGGTGGGGCTCCCGAAGGAAACGCTCCTCCGACTGCGCCAGTATCTGTCACGGTCGATGGCCATCAGATTCCGCGGGCTACGCTCTACGCAAGTGACTTCTCAACGATATACGTGGAAGACCTGTTTATCGCAGACGCCTCGGCAGCTCCCTGGTCGATCGTTCGAAACCACTCAAAAATCGCTTTTCACAACACCGAGGGCTATGGAAAACCCAGCGCGAGTCTTGTTGTTGCCGATGCAACTAGCTCTGTGCTCTTTTCGGGCAACTCGTCTACGGTCGGCCACGTAAACAATATTGCTGTTTGGCCATCGTCTATAACCACTCAAGCTGGTCTGTGGGCTGGTTCCGGGCAGCCCCTGTTTGTTCCCGCCGGCGTTTCCAATCTGTTCGGAAACGAGGCTCGTACCCCCAACCTTTCCGGTGAAGGAATAATCAAATCGAGATCTGTTGATGATTCAATTTTCGGCCAGGTAAACAGTGCTAAGTTCGACTCGAAGCCTGGAACTTCTGAGAACAATCGCGTTATTTTTGGAGGCCTCTCCCACATTCCCCGGGAATCCAGTGACGTGCTCGTAAGCTTTCTGATGAAGCCGGTTGAGAATTGTAATGCTGGATGTGATTTTCAGGTCGGTCTATACCCCGGCGGAGATGCATATGGCACATCGGTAAATTTGACGAGCGGACACTGGACCCGAGTTGTTGTTCTTTACCCATCCTGGCCCGGCGGCAAAGACGTCAAAATTGTCGTCTACCCTAAAGGAAGTTCAGGCGCAGCCGTTGAGTTCGCGGGCGTTCAGGCCTCCCTCGGTGCGCACGGCAGTATTCAGACCCTTCAGGATTTCTCGCAAGTCATTGGAACTGGCGCTGTCGGCCAAATTCCTCGAGATACAAAAAAGTCACAGCCTGACACGGGCAGGGCCAAAGTCTTTCGGTGCGAGTTAACAGGTAAGCTGCCCGCGGGGAGCTTAACCACGGACGCATCGGCCTGCGGAGCTTCTGAAGACACAGGCCTGAGAATCCCCTGAACGTGGAGAAATTCAATTGGGGGGCGGAGAAGGTCCCCTCGGTTCAGTGCTCTTGGAGCTTGACCGAACCGATCGACCGCCTGCCTTGGAACCGTTGCGCCAAAACGAAGGAATCAGCTTTAGGGACAATGCCTTAGTCCTGTTTTTGGTTATCAGATATACTAGGCCCGTGCACGTTCGGGAGCACTGCCTTCGTTCCCTCAGCGCCCGACTCAAAACTCGCCCATTTTCGAGCTCTTGCGGACAAGCTCGCACGCCCCAGAGTTAAGCCAAACACCAAGGGAACCCCTGAAACTCGCCCGTTGTGCACAGGAATTTCAAGGACGATGATCATAAAAAGGGCTTTATTACTATCCGTATTCTTGCTCCTCGCACCTCTTCTCGTGCTATCGCAAGAGCAGCGTCCACCTCTCATTCCTCTTTCTCAGGGAACTGGCGGAGGCCCAGCTGCAGCGGCGGCGAATTCGGCCAATTCAATTGGAGGGCTCTCTGACGATCCGATTTCTGCGGGCGAAATTGTGCATATTAATGTGTTCGATGCCCCAGATTTCTCGCTTACAACGCGGGTCTCCGCGGACGGGGATGTGCCGTATCCGATATTGGGCGCGTTTCATATTGCTGGATTGAACAGTTCTTCGGCCGCGGAGTTCCTTTCGAAACAATTGAAGGATCGCAACCTCCTGCTTGATCCTCAGGTCACAGTCACGGTCGATTCAACAAACACAGGCATTACCATCCTGGGAGAAGTCCACAGTCCGGGCGTGTATCCGCCTCCTGGAAAACGTCAGCTCTCAGATCTTCTAGCTGTAGCTGGAGGCCTGACGGCCAACACGGGGCGCATGATTGAGATCTCAAATGCCCGTAGACCAGATAAGAAGGAGTTTGTGTCTTGGGATCCCACGATGCACAACACCGAGAGTTTTGACCGTCCTGTTTATCCGGGAGATCGAGTCCTGGTGCGTGCATGCGGCATTGCCTATGTTGGCGGTAACGTAATGAAACCGGGGGCCTACTCACTGTGCGGTTCGCAGGTTATGACTCTCTCAGAAGTGATAGCGTTGGCCGGAGGCATCGCCCCTGCGTCAGCATCAAATAAGACTTTTCTGGTCCGTGCTCAGTCTGACGGAACCAAGACTGTAGTCGAGATCAATGTGAACAAGGTTCTGACTTCGAAGGTATCGGATCCCCTGGTACGAGAAGACGACATTATCTATGTGTCCCCAAGCCCAATGAAGCAGATCCTGAAAGGAGCATTGACCTTTGCGTACGCTATTACCCCAGCGTTGCTTTACTCCTACCATCCGTAACCATATTTGCGCCGGGTTTGCATTCTTCTTCGGTCGTGAGTCCTATGCGTGCTTAGCACTGAAGTACGTGATCGTCCCAATTCACTTCAAGAGCTTTAAAATTCATGCATTGCGAGTGTTGCGAGTTGCTTAAAGTCTCAATAGTGACCATTTCATACAATCAGAGAAAATTCCTCGAGCGCACGATTCTATCCGTGCTCAATCAGGATTACCCAAATATTGAGTACATTGTGGTCGATCCTGGCTCGACTGATGGGAGCAGAGAGTTAATCGACCAGTACGGGTCGAACATCAGCAAAACCATTTTTGAAGCCGATCAGGGTCCTGCTGACGGACTGAATAAGGGGTTTAAGAACTCTCAGGGCGCTGTTCTAGCATTCTTGAATTCGGATGACGTCCTGCATCCGGGCGCGACCTCCGCTGCCGTCAGGTTTTTGCGTGCACGTCCAGGTACCGATGTTGTTTCTGGGAATGCGGAAATAATTGACAAAGATGATCGTGTCCTGAGACGGACTTTTTCAGATCGTATGTCTACGCGTAAGTATGTCTACGGCGCGGTCACAATCATTCAACCGTCGACTTTCTTCACTAGAATCGCGTTCGAGAAAACAGCCGGTTTCAACGTCATGAACCGTGTCAGTTGGGATGCGGAGTTGTTTCTCGACATGGCGATCGCAGGATGCAACTTCGGCCTATCTAACGAGATTTGGAGTGGTTATCGCCTTCACGCCGGGACGATTACGACCTCGAGGAATCTAGCGCAGGCAAGAAAAGAGATCGACGATCAGCACTTTCGGCGCGTGATTGGGCGAAATAGGCTCTGGATTGATGACAGAATAAGCACGATTCTTCGAGTCTGGAAACATTTGACAAATCCGCGCGACACTGCGGAGCGGCTCATTCGTGGGCCGATCGCAGGTCGAACTGTAAGCGAATCAACTGAACGCCATTGAAGGACATAAAATTGGCTACGCGAGACGACGATACATTCATCAGTACACCGACCAGGCAAGACCATTCATTAGATCCTGGTTTCGGAATGGAAGGTTCCGGCGAGGAGGACTTCTTCCGAACAGTTCTGTCGTTCGTGAGGCAGCGAGCATGGATTATTGGGGCTGCGGTTCTCTTAGGAATAGTTGTCGCACTTTTGGTCAATCACTTTTCAGACAGGCTCTTCACCGCGCAGGCTAGCATCGAGGTGCAATCGCAGGATATATCCTCCCAATTTCGCTTAGAACAAGTTCAGGGCCTAGGAGCCGACTTGGACACCGCCGAAAGACTGGACACCGAGATCGAGATCCTACGAAGCAAAAATCTGGCTCTCGAAACGATTAGAACCCTACACCTGCAGAATAGCCCCGATTTTTACCCCCTTGAAAATGGTCATCCTTGGGATTTATCGAAACCAGAAGTCCGCGAAAAGCTGATTAGAGGATTCAAGGAAATAGTTCAAGTGTCTCGTCTCGGTCACACACAGATCATTCAGATTCAGGCTACTTCTCCCAATCCGGAATTGTCGGCTCTGATTACGAACACCCTCATCGACCGTTACGTCGAGTACTCATTCCGAGAAAACTATGCGGCAACCACCAAGGTCTCGTCTTGGTTGAATGATAAACTCGGCGCACTTAAGTCTAAGCTTGAGCAAAGCCAGACTCATATTCTTGAGTTGCAGAAAGATGTCGGAGTGTATGGCATCGATCAATCGCACAGCGTTGTCGCTGCTAACCTTGAGGAACTAAACAAGCAATATGCAGATGCTGAAGTAGATCGACTAGTCAAAGAATCTCGCCTTAGGGAGATCAATAGCTCCACGCCAGATGTTTTGGACGCCACTCTCGGAGCGTCAGATCCTACTCTCATCGCTATAAAGCAGAGACTTTCACAATTAAATGATGAATATACTGCAGTAGCTCACACCTATGGTGGCGCCTATCCGAGAGTGAAAGCCCTGAAGGAGCAGATCGACCAGTTGCAACGGGAACTAAGTCAGGAGGAAAAGGCGCAATTTACACGTGCCCAGAAGGAATTCAACGCGGCAAAGAATAACGAAACTATGCTGTTGGCAGCGCTAAAAAAACATGAAGAGGACGTATTCGGGAAAAGCGAAAAGGCGCTCGAGTATGAGTTGGCTCGTAGTGATTATGAAACCAATCGCCTGCTCTATAACGGACTCCAGCAACGACTCCAGGAAGCGGGCATCATGTCCGGTCTTCACTCGACCGCAATCCACACCATTGATACCGCCGACATACCGCCAAAGCCTAGCCAGCCCCGAACGAGATTTAATTTGGCGTTGGGTATCGGAACCGGTTTTCTGATTGGGCTGGCGCTCGCCCTGCTACTCGAGGTAATGGATACAAACCTAAAGAGTATGGCTGACATCGAACAGGATCTACAGCTGCCGTTACTGGCCGCAATTCCTGATGTATCTGCAGAACATCTCTCTCCCTCTAATTTCCGAGAGCATGCCATAGTCTCTGGGGCCTCCTCTTGGTCCAGAATTGGCGAAGCACTGCGCGGCATGCGGACTTCAATCTTACTTTCGAGCCCAGGAGCCCCACCCAAAGTGGTGATGTTTGTTAGTACGCGACCTTCAGAGGGAAAGACCTCGATGGCGGCACTAACTTCAATCACGTTGGCCCTAAATGGATCAAAGGTGCTATTAATTGACGCAGATTTGCGTCGCCCTACAATCCACCTTCGCTTCAGGCTTGGGAAGGGCGCCGGTCTTTCATCTGCGCTCTCTGGAAAAGCTTCATTGCAGGATGTAGCGGTTGTCTGGACAGAACTGGCAAACCTGCACGTAGTCACTTCCGGGCCCGTGCCGCCTTTGCCTTCAGAACTCTTGAGTTCGAGTCAAATGGAGGAGTTGCTGGCTCAAGCTCGTGCGACTTACGACTTTGTAGTTATCGATACTCCTCCTGCGCTCGCGGTTACAGATGCTGCCGTGCTGGGGAGATTGGTGGACGGCGCGATTCTTGTTGTTCGCTATGACTCCGTCACGAAACAGGTCGCACGTCGCTGCATCGAAATACTTGAGCGTTCGGGAACTCGCTTTCTAGGAGCTGCAGTCAACGCAGTTAACTATACAGCACCCGAATACTCGGATTACTACGGGAATAAGTATTCCGACTACTACAGTGAGTCCAAGTCGGAATAAGTAAGAATTGACTCAAATGCACTTGCGTCGTTCGCTAGGCCTTGACCTCCCCGAAGAAGAGCACACCCAAATGACGCGTGAATCTTTCAATGAGTTTCGGCAGTTCGGTGCTCTCAGAGGACGTCGATCTCCTAAACGAATAGGTTTGGTTCTTAACCACTGCTTCATAGGGCTTTTGGGGTTTTTCAGCAGTGTTTCGATACGCTTCATCGGAGAGCTCTACGTCACCGAAATCTGCTTCATTGGGCTACTCCCGTTTCTCTTCCTGCTACGGTGGCGCCGGCTGGCCACACCGGAGTTAAAACGAGTCTTTGCCTTGCTGGGTCTTTGGCTTTTAAATCAGCTCATTACCGATGCTTACCGTCAAACAGAGCTGCAAGATCGCATGCGCGGAGCCGCGGGCATCCTGGTCTTTGGAGCGGAACTCGCTTGCCTCGCTATTCTTCTTGGGCGAAGCAATTCTCGCAAAGTTGTCTTTTTTACCGCCTTTGCCACTGGCTTGCTCGTAATGGCCCGACTACGGCCGGGCGAACTGGTGGAGGACGATCCCTGGAAGTTCGGATACGCGATGGGAACAATCGAGCTTGCGATCTTGATTAGTTCCTTCTTCTATGCACGGCGCAGGTATGTTCCTGCCTTAGCGGTGCTTGCCGCTATCATCAGTGTCAATCTGCTCCAAAATTATCGCTCAGCGGTTCTTGAAATCCTTGTAACAGCCGTACTCGTCTTTCCACTTATTCCCGATCGGATCGGAAAGTTAAGAATCCTCCCAAGAAAGGGAAACCCTCTCAGAGTAGTCGTCGTAGTGACTCTCGCGATGATTGGCGGCTGGAGCGCAGGCAAATTGGTTGGATTAGTCTCACAAAGCGGAATCGTAAGTTCAGAAGCCCAAGAGAAGAACGAATCCGAGGCAAGGGCGGGTAGCCTGCTGTTCGGCGGGCGCCCCGAATTTTTTGTCGGCCTCAGAGCGGCTGCAGAATCTCCACTCATTGGTTATGGATCTTGGCCTAGAGATATGAGGTTCATTGAATTGCAGAATGACCTTATGCAGGAGTACGGACTCAAAGTCGATTTGAAAGATATTGAGGCCGAAGAAAGAGGTCTTATACCGACCCACTCTCATGTTGTCGGTGCCTGGGTCTGGGCCGGAATCCTTGGCGCGACGTTCTGGGTTTACGTTTTATGGCTGATGGTGAGAGGGATCTTGCGTGTTTCAATTGTAAGGCCGGTGCTTGCTCCGCTGCTTTGCTGGCTGATGATCGTTCTGTTCTGGGACACCCTCTTCTCCCCATTTGGCAGTTTCGAGAGAATGTACGCTGCACTCACGATTGTCATTGCAGTCGACCTTCTTGACTCCTCTCCAACTTCTGCCAGTGGAGACCTGCCTCGACCTAGCAGGCGTTGGACACGGCGCGCTTGGCGGCGGTCCGTACCTCTTCGTTCTGTGGCGGGGAGCGCAAGGTAGTTGAGTAGCTCTTTTATCCGCTAAACAGCTGCTGCCGCAGAATCGGCGATCAGAAATCGAAGGATTAAGTTGAATGTTCAAGTCCGGAATTAAGAAATTACTGCGAAGCTTTGGTTTTGAGCTCAGACGCTATCAGGCCGACTCCTCGGATGACGCTCGCATGCGATCGATGCTGTTAGGGCACGGCGTAAACCTCATCTTCGACATAGGTGCCAACACCGGGCAATACGGCCGACATCTAAGAGAGATAGGATACGTAGGCCGCATAGTTTCGTTCGAGCCGCTTCCCCAAGTATGGGAACAGCTAAAGGTCACAAGTGACAAAGATCCCTTGTGGAATATCGCTCCCCGCGCGGCTATCGGTGATAGAGACGGCGAGGCCGAAATCAACATCTCAGCAAACTCGGTAAGCAGTTCGTTGCTTACGATGCTGACTGCACATGTTCAAGCCTCTCCATCTTCCGCATATGTTGGTTGCGTCGAGACGAAACTTTGCCGGCTGGATTCTATTGGGCAATCGTATATCCGAGAGGATTCGGCCCTCTTTATAAAGATTGATACACAGGGTTTCGAGTCCAGAGTGCTAGACGGGGCCGCAGAATTGCTACAGAGAGCTACAGGGGTCCAACTGGAGTTATCCTTTGTTCCCTTGTATGAGCAGCAAAGCCTCTACGATGACTTGATACAGAGATTGCGGAAGCTCGATTTTGAGCTTTGGGCACTAACACCAGGGTTCACTGACCTGCATTCTGGGAGGCTTCTGCAGGCCGATGCAACATTCTTCCGGAAGACCCGAACGAATAAATGACTCAAAAAGCGTTACTTGGGAGAACATGGCTTCGCTTGCTTGGAAGCTTGAGGCGAAGGCCGGGTGAACTAGAAACAGCCAGCGACAGATCGCACGAGCGCTACCGCAGAGCTGCTCTTTCTGGCTCGACAATGCTGCTGGGCAGAGTCCTCTCTGCCGTCTCCTCCTTGCTGACGGTGCGCCTCACATTCCACTATCTGGGAGCGGAACGATATGGAATGTGGATGACGATCAGCTCCGTCGTATTGATGCTCGGATCAGCCGACTTAGGTCTTAGCAACGGGCTCGTAAACCTGATTGCGGACGCCGCAGGCAGGGGAGATGAAGTTGCTGAGAAAACTGCTTCTGCAAGCGCCCTCTTTATACTCTCCGGGATCTCAGCGCTGATGTTGGTTGCGATGTGCGTTGCTTATCCTTTTCTGAATACGGCCCGGCTTTTCAATCTGCATTCGCCTCTTGCAATAAAAGAATCAGGCCCCGCTCTGCTCGTTTTCTTCTTCTGTTTTGTGTTGAATCTGCCCTTAGGAGCAGTACGGGGCGTTCAAACGGGCCTACAGAAGGGCTTCGTAAATAATCTTTGGTGGATACTCGGGACCATCTTGTCGCTTGCGGCGCTTCTCATCGCCATTCAGCAACACGCCGGACTACCTGCCTTGATTCTCTGCCTCACAGGCCCGCCGGTAGTTTCATCAATGTTGAATGGATTGGAACTCTTCGTTTGGTCTCATCCCGAACTGATGCCAAGAGCACGTCATTTTTCTCGTGTGGCTGCCTCTCGGCTCTTACGCACCGGCTTGATGTATTTTCTTCTACAACTCTCTCTGACTATCGGGATGCAAACGGATAATGTAGTTATCGCGCAGATTCTTGGTCCCAAAGCTGTAGCAGATTATGCAGTCCCGGCGCGATTGTTCAACGTCCTTGTCGCTGTGGCAGGAATGTTTTACATGACAATGATTCCCGCTTACACCGAGGCCTTGGCAAAGTCCGATGGTCCTTGGATTCGCAAAACATTTTTCCGCGTTGCTGGTGCGGGAATAGCCGCCAATCTGGTTCTTGCAACGATCGCCGTTTTGGTCGGCAACAGATTGATAGCCTTGTGGGTGGGCCCTCAGATCCAACCCTCAAAAGGCCTGCTCGTTGCCCTGGGGTTGATATGTGTCGTCACATCTTATGTAAATTCTGCGAGTACTCTGCTGAACGGCTTGGGGAGGTTCCGGGCTCAGGTTATATTTGGCCTGTTGATGGCAGTGGTTAATCTTGCACTCTCGATTGTTTTGGTCAGGCGGTTTGGTGTCACTGGGGCAGCCCTAGGAACCGTAATTGCCATGGCACTTGTGCAAGTAGTGCCAATGATTGTGCTGACCCGACGCTCATTAAGGGAACTGACAGAAGTCACGAGCGGCGTTGGGCCCTACCAGGACAACTGATCTGAGATCGTTGCCCCGCGTTGCGCGCTTGCATAAAGGCGCGCCACGTTGCTGGATATAATTGAAGAGAATCTCGTTGCTCGGAACGTCAGCGCGTTGAGAATCATTGCGAATCATCCCAATACCTTGCCATTTAGAGAGTAGTAAATGAAGCTTCTCCATATGATTCACTCCGCTGATCCGGCGAGCGGAGGTCCCATCGAAAATATTCGGCAGATGGCGTCTATATACCCTGCTCATGGAGTCGATGTAACTGTCATTACCCTTGATCCCCCTGGAGCCTCCTATCTGAAGGACTTTCCCATGGAGTTACAGACCGTCGGAAATACGTATGGCGGAAAATACGGGTACAGTCCTGAACTGATCCCGTGGCTGAAGCGAAATCATCAAAAGTACGACTGCATAATCGTGAACGGGATCTGGCAGTTTCACAGCTATGCCTGCTGGGCAGCGTTGCATAAGACTGACACGCCTTACGTCGTTTTTACGCACGGCATGCTAGATCCGTGGTTTAGGCGCCAATACCCCTTGAAACACCTTAAGAAGTGGCTGTATTGGCCTTGGGCTGAGTATCGAGTTCTTCGCGACGCCAAGCTGGTTCTATTCACGAGCGAAGAGGAACGCACTCTGGCGACAAAGTCATTCTGGCTTTACAAGGCAAATCCATTCGTAGTTGGCTACGGGACGCGGGTTCCAAAATTCGATCTAGAGGCCCTTCGCCGAGAGTTTTTCTCTCAACATACGCACCTTCAGGGTAAGAGGCTCGCTATTTTTGTCGGACGCATTCATCCGAAGAAGGGATGCGACCTGCTTATCCAAGCATTTCATCGTACTCTGGCACAGAATCCAGAATGGCATCTCTTGATGATTGGGCCTGATCAAGTTGGCTGGAAGGCCGAGCTAGAACAGATAAGCGGCGCTTGCGGAATTCGTGATCGGATCACGTGGCCTGGAATGCTGCGTGATGAACGAAAGTGGAGCGCCCTTGCGGCCTCAGAGGTCTTCGTGTTGCCGTCTCATCAAGAGAACTTCGGCATCGTGGTCGCGGAGGCTCTTGCGTGCGGGGTTCCAGTCCTGATCTCGGACAAGGTAAATATCTGGCGCGAAATTGAGAACGAGCAGGCTGGATTTGTTGAGGAAGACTCGCTTCAAGGCACGATTAACCTTCTCGACGCCTGGAGCCGCCTCGAGGGGAGCGAGCGCACCCGTATGTCGATTCATGCGAGACAATGCTTCGAGCGACACTTCGATTTGGATCGCAATGGGGTCCGACTTCTCGAGAAGCTAAGATCTATCAGTCAGAAGGCCTCCCCCCGCGCAAGCCTGACAGAATAAGCATAGCTCGACGCCCAAAATGTAGGGCTGGCAACTCTGGCCGCGCGCGGTTGACCTCGCCCCAGTAATAATCGCCAACGTCGCATAATCTGCTCTATTCTTTTGTCCTTGAGCGTTTGAGGAGAAACCTTCGCCCGATCGGCACCAGACGGGCATTCAAAGCAGGAAACGGCGGTATGGACATTCACGCAAGTATTACGGTCATCATCCTCACGTACAACGAATCGCGACATCTGCCGCGCGCTCTGGCCTCAATCGCCGCTTTTGCGCGCGAAGTTTTCGTAGTAGATTCCTTTTCGACGGACGACACGGTCGAAATCGCAACGGCTGCTGGAGCATCCGTTCTGCAGCACCCGTTTGAATGCCAGGCACAGCAATTCAATTGGGCTCTAGACAATGTGCCAATTGCGTCAGATTGGGTGATGCGGCTGGACGCTGACGAGATCATCGAAGACGACTTGGCAGAAGAAATCTCGAGGAGACTTCCGCTGCTGCCTTCCGCAGTCGCCGGTGTCAATTTGAATCGAAAGACGATCTTTCAGGGAAGGTTCATCCGGCACGGCGGCCGCTACCCTTTGACAATGCTTCGCATTTGGCGGCGCGGAAAGGCGCGCGCCGAAGACCGCTGGATGGATGAGCACATCTATCTGACCGAAGGCTCTGTAGTCACGTTCAAAGGTGGGTTTGCAGATCACAATCTCAATGACCTCACCTCCTTCACCGAGAAGCACAACAGATACGCTGGGCGTGAGGCACTGGATGTACTGAATCGCAGACATCACTTCTTCGACACTCCAGTTGATCTCACAGCAACGTCCACAGCGAAACAAGCGAAGATCAAGCGGCTTCTCAAAGAAACTGTTTACAACAGGATTCCTTTCGAACTCTCCGCATGCGCGTACTTCTTCTTGAGATATGTGGTACAGCTAGGATTTCTTGATGGGCGCGAGGGATTGATCTATCACGTCCTGCAAGGATTCTGGTATCGGTTCCTAGTGGGTGCGAAGGTGCGCGAGATGGAAAATGCCATTCGCACGGTGAGCAGCCCGGAAGAGCGTCGGGCGGTGGTTGCGCGGCTCTCCCGGCAGGAATTGAACTGAGGCGATTTCATTCGAGCAGTGATATTTTGGATAAGGTATGTTGTGCTTCAGAAGCCCCTTTGCAATGGCGATTGCGATCCTCTTCGCAGGTCCTGTTTGTTGGTCAGTGGCGGGTCAGTGCCAGGAAACTCCAAACAATTTCTCAAACAAGACTCGGATGGTGCCTGCTCCTGTAGAGCCTGCCCCGTTCGCCATCACCCGACCTCGCAGAGATTCTGTATCTAGCGTCAAGTTTGAAAATGCCGATCAGTTGCCGCAGCAGGATCGACTGCTGATTGCGAATGCTGAATCTACCATCACAGAGTTGGCTGGATCTGCGGGACTTGGAATCGGCGAAAGCGGATGGGACTATCAGGAGATCGCCTGCCCGAGCTTCCCCGATCACATCTTCCTGCGATACAGCCGGGACAAGGGGCGAGGCGACATCAGCATGTTCTCTGCGTCAATTCCCCGCAACGGCGCTGGGAAGATACGCGTCGTTCCGATCCTCAAGCGAAGCTACTCGCTTTTCTCGCCCGCGCCCATCAACGCGATGACCATCTCAGCCTTCGATCACATCCGGGCAGAGGAGGGTCAATCTGCAAATGACGACTGGCTCGGCAATGCACTATGTTATGCCGCATTGGCCGGTGCCCGGCCAGAGATCGTCCCGGCAGGATCCTGGCCGACCAGGGAAAGTCCGATACCCTCGCTCTCGGCTGCACTGAATATTCAGTTCAATACGAAGGGACGCGAAGTGATCACCTTCGTCGACTCGGCGGCTCGTCCTCATGCAATGGAGTGGGCGATGACGTTCACGCGCGAGGGCAGACTGATCAAGGCCACGCATAGACCCGCTGAGTTGAGTCGCGCAAGGCCGGTTGCAGAAACATCAGCAACTGTAAGGGGCAGCCGTATACCGTAGAAAATGCAGTTCCCGCTGCTAAGTTAGTGGATTGGTCCAGGTCAAATGCGCCGACAACCACCGGTATCCCTACCAAGTCGCGCCGAAGTAAATCGATCAACGCTTATCCGCTACAATCAAGTTGGAAGTTGGGCGCGAGACTTCTGCCGGCAGCTTCGGCTCAATCGAATGTGCCAGGTTTTATGGTGCACATGCGAGGCAAATTGAGGTCTGACTTCATTGGTTCGAGCTCCCGAAAACGCGATTAAAACAATCCTTTCCGACGAGCCACCAATCTCTTCCACCGTTGTTATCTGCACTCGCAAGCGACCGGTGCTGCTGCAGACATGCCTCGCTGCTATCCGCAGCCTCAATTGCCGCCCGACCGAAGTACTTGTAGTTGACAACTCCGAGGGGGACGAGACCACCCGCAAGGTTGCAGAAGATCACCAGGCGCGCTACTTGATTGAACCAGTACGAGGGCTCAGCCGCGCGCGCAACCGCGGCATTCTCGAGAGCCGCACAGATCTCATCGCGTTCGTGGACGACGATGTAGTGCCCGAGTTGGATTGGCTTGCGAGATTGCTCGAGCCCTTTTCTGATCCAGACACCGCCGCTACAACGGGATGCGTGATTACTCCGAGCACGCCTGGCGGCGAAGGACCGAGAGAACCGAGATCGATCAGTAATCAGTATCCGCACTGGGTCGAAATTGCGGCGTTTGGCGGCCTCGGTTTCGGCGCGAACATGGCATTTCGGCGGAGCGCTCTGCCGGCCGGGCGCTTCTTTGAAGAACGGCTGGGTCGTGGAGCGCCGTTTGAGATAGCCGAAGAAAGCTATGCATTTGTGTGGCTGATCTCACGGGGTAATCGGGTTGTGTATGTCCCCTCGGCCGCCGTGCACCACCCGCCCCTTACGCGAACAGGGTTGGAGCGTGAAGCCCGAAATTCATTCGCCTATTGGCTTCTGCTCCTCACGGAGTTCCCACAGCAGCGAAAGAATCTTCTGCGATTCCTGCTCCGGCGGGTTCGTGGCAAGCCACTCGAGTGGCAACGAGACTCGAAGGAGCCGGGAGAAATCATATCCAGTAGCCGCCTTCTGCTGGTCCGGGCAGCAATCAAAGGCCTCTGGTTGTTTATTCGGACTCCGAAGATCCGTGTCGACCCATGAATCGATACACCATCAGCCTCGGCCCGGCAATTGATCCCCTCATCCACAGCAAAAAAGAAAAAGCCCGCGTATTTTGCGGGCCTTCGCGACAAATCTTCTGGTAGCGCTAACGGGAATCGAACCCGTGTTTTAAGATTGAGAATCTCACGTCCTAACCCCTAGACGATAGCGCCACTACTGGAGGGGTCGGCCAACCGGGGCCGCTCTCTTAATCTAACAAAATATCAACGGTATGCAAAACCTGGGCCTGCCCTATACAGCTCTAAATACCCAGCTTTCGCACTTCCTCGTTGTAATACTTGCGGTAGAGGATTTCCCACTCCTGCGAGCCCTCAAGGATGATCTTCCGCTGCGATGCGATCTTCTGGCGGGCAGCGGTGTCGATTCGGGCTTCTTCCAGAAGGAGGTTTTCCAGAGCCTTGCGTGCCTCCTGGCGAATCGTATTGCGATCCTCCATGAAGCCAACCTCGTTGATGTCCGCCAGCGTGTCGGCAACGGTGTGAGCCAGCTTGTTGAGCTTGTCGCGGCTGATCCTCATAGCACCGCCTTATACTTTTTCGCGAGCTCCGTCTTCACCTTCTTGAACATCTCCTGGTATTGCGCGCCGGACTTGCGCATTTCCTCGGAGTAGGCCTCAAGAATGACGCGCACCTCTTCATTGATGCGGTCCTCCAGGGAGAGCTCGTCTGTAAGGCCTTCGGTGACGCGCGCCTCCGTAGCCTTTACATCACTGGTGGTGATCATTTTGGCGTCGATGAGGTGCTTGACCGTGCGGCGGGCGAGATACCCAATGTATTCGCGAGAGAAGATCATGAGTTAAGTAATAAAGATAACGCATCGCCCCAACGGGTGTACATCGCTGCGCCGCTCACAAGTCCCTGTCTCCTCGCGCCTTCGCCAGACACCCCGCTGCGACGGACTCTTCCCGCCCCGGCTCGCCGTCGTGTCACGTTAGGACGAGGCGCCCAGATGGTGGTAGGGTACGGGGCGAGAAGGGATGAGAGCTATGGCACTGCGTGTACTGAGCGTGGGGATCCTTTGTCTGGTTAGCTTGCCCGTGTGGGGACAGATTCAGTTGTCGCAAATCCCGGGGCTGGGCAAGTCGCGGGCGGGTGCGGGACTGAGCGATGCGCAGATCGGCTCGGGGCTGAAGGAGGCGCTTGCGGTCGGGACGCAGAAGGCCGTAAAGCAGGTAGCGCGGCCCGGGGGATACCTCGAGAACAAGGCCATCAAGATCCTGCTGCCCCAGAGCCTCAAGCCTGTGGAGACCGGACTGCGCGCGATCGGACAGGGGCCCAAGGTGGACGAGTTCATCGCGAGCATGAACCATGCGGCCGAGACGGCTGCCCCAGAGGCTGCCGGAATCTTCGGCAACGCGGTGCGGGCGATGACCATCGACGACGCTCGCCGGCTGCTGACCGGCGGCAATACTTCGATCACGGACTACTTCAAGGAGAAGACGTCGGCTCAGTTAACCGTGGCGTTCCGCCCGCATGTGGAGAAGGCGATGGCCGCCAACGGCGTCACCCAGCGGTACAACGCCCTGGTAGGTCAGAACCCACTGCCGTTCCTGAAGAGCTCGAAGATGGACATCAATTCCTACGTCGTCGGCAAGGCGCTGGATGGGTTGTTCTATGAGCTGGGCGAGCAGGAGAAGCAGATCCGGACAAATCCCGCGGCCCGGACCACGGATTTGTTGCGGAAGGTTTTCGGCAGAAAGTAGCGAGACAACCCCGGTCCCCAAATGGGAGGGACCGGGGGCACCCAGAATCTGGTTGGGTTGAAAGTGGCAACAACTCTTACTGCTTTTCGTAAACGAGGGTGGAGCTCATTGGCTTCCCCTCGGCATTCGTGCCCTTGGCTTTGAAGGTCAGTGTCTTGCCGTCGGCTGAGACCGTGAGCTTGCCGCGAGCGTGGTATTTGTTCGTGCTGTTCTTTGCCTCGTAGGTGAAGCTGTTGGCGTTGACCTGCTTGAGCGAGACGGAGTCGTAGGGCGCTCCCTGGCCGGAGACTGCAGAATCAGAACCGTCGTATTTGGCGGTATAGGTGGCGTTGATCGCCGAGCCGTCTGCACGCTCGCCGGTGTTGGTGACTTTGACGCCGTTGTCGGCCGCCTCGCGAACCGCCGTGACGCTCTTCACCGGAAACGGCGCAGGAGTGTATTTGCTCTTCTCGACGTTCAGCTTCCAGGTTCCCAGGGAATTGTCGGCGGCAAACGCGGCTACAGACGTGGTGACTGCAAGAGTAGCGAGAGCAAGAGTGATCAATTTCTTCATGGGTGGTTCTCCTATTCCTTCTTTTGGTGAATGCGATTGATTACGCCGGAATGAAGAGGGAGCGGATCTGGAAAGGAAGGCTTCGAGTTGAAGACGAGGAGAGAAGAAACCGCCGCGAAGAGCGGAGATCATCAGACCGCGAGTGCGGCCGGGGCGTCAAGGTAAATCTAATTGGCTCAGAATTGCTATCTATTTTTTGCCCGGTAATACAATCCAAAAGACTTGGACGCCCGCAATACGAAATAAATGACTTACAGATGAGGTGATCTCCTCACCTGCCCCCGAGGGTCGCACTTATTTTCGGTGCGAAAAATGCTTTGTAATAGATTTCATTGTACTTAGGTAGAGTTAATACAAAACAAACGACTTATCGGAAACACCACTCGGGGGCCGGTTCTCAACTGACCCTGCGTGAAGGCACTCATCTCATCGAAAATTGCCTTGTAATAGATTCCATTGAACTTAGCTTTAGTTAATAGAAAACAGAGGACTTGCAAACACCAGGATGAGGCAAAGACATTCTGGCCTTCGCCGTCCCCTCGATTGAATTATCCGCTCTTTGATGAATTGGTCTGCAATTTCCCTGGCATTCTCGGCTCCCACCCAAGCGGAGCTTGGATGGAGCACCCGCCTTCTTGAACAAGTCAGCTTGACTAGGGTTTTGCGCGGGGACTAACGTGGGCGGATTCCTCTGACCAGAAGAGCTGACCGCGGCTGATCTCCGGACTGTTCGCTTCCTCATCCGGAGTCAGGATGGACTGTGCGGAGCCGAGTGTGTTCAAAGCTTCCGTTTCTTTCCTGTTCTTCGGTCGCAGGGGTTCCTTCGGTCGACGTGTCACGAAGCAAATCCAGCGAGACCGCGAAGCGAGTCTATCGAGAAAAGGAGATGGGTGATGAAGTTCATTGTGAGTTGGAAGATTCCCAAGAGTTCGGTTGCCGGTGCGGAGCAGCGATTTCTGAGTACGGGCGCGCCGCCACCGGCAGGAGTGAAGATGATCGGGCGGTGGCACGGGATGAGCGGCGGCGGAGTGCTGATCGCCGAGACCAGCGACGCGAAGGCGCTCTACTCGTGGCTGCAGTATTGGAACGACCTGCTGGAGTTCGAGACTACGCCCTGCGTGGAGGATGCAGAGGCGGGCGAGGTGATGGCGGCGCAGAAGCGGTGAGTCGAGGTTGGAGTCAAACAAAAGACCGGAGCTGAGCTCCGGTCTTTTGTTTGGTGTTGACGATGGTGGGCACGGCGGAGATTGTCTTATCCCACGTCCCCAACTGCAGGTGATCCTTCGGCTGCGCTCAGGACAGGCTATGGGGCACCCGAGTTCTTGCTTGACCAACTATTTCGAGAGCTGGGCCACCCGCCCAACGTTGACAAGAATTTGACTTGATTGTTCTAACGGAGATTTTGCAAGCCAGCGATGCAGAAGTGGGTGTAGTGTAGTGGAGCTCCCCCCCTTGATACTGCCCGGCAACGCACTGTTGCCAGACCCGGCAGGCTGCCGCAATTCACGTTCGTGACCATCGGAGGTCTTCCCATGCTTCAAAAACATCGTTGTCTCTTCGCGATCGCGTGTTCGATCGCATTTGTCTCTGCAAGCGTCAACGCCTATGGGCAGGAGAGCGGCCAGCGCACATTTGCCCAGGTATCCGTAGAACCTGCCATTGACTACTCGACTGGCAACACGATCTATCTACTGACCCCGATCAAGGCTCCGTTCCCATCGAAGGCGAATCCGATAGCGACAGCGCCGCTGTATCTGCCGTTGTATCCGCTGTCGTCGACGGTGGTGGCGGATGAGCTGAACTGTCAACCAGGTAACTGCGACCACGCAAACGTGCTTCCGTTTCCTGATCCGGGCTTCTATGGCGCGCTGCCGGGGACGGATCCGGCGTGCGCGGATTTCAATGGTGGCCAAGCATGCGCAACGGTGAAAGGCCACGATCACCTGGTGGGAGCCGCCAATACACATGGAGACTTCAACGTGGCGTGGACGGTGCACCCGGTGATCTTCACGCACAAGGCGTTTGACGACGGGATGATCAATGTACGGATCACAACGTTGAAGCAGTTGATGGCCGAGGTGGCGAGTCAGGATGTAGTGATTGCCCCGGAGCTGGTGACGTTCAACTGCTCGATCACTTCAGAGCGGACCTACGAAAAGGGGACGCCGGTGGTGATTCCATTCCCATAGTGTGATTGCTGAAGTCGACAGGAGGACCGGAGCCGTGGGCTCCGGTCGTTTTGTTAGCTGTGTTCCCGTTAATAGCCAGTCGGATTTGTCGTATCCCACGTCCCCAACTGCAGGGGATCCTTCGGCTGCGCTCAGGACAGGCTTATGGGGGCACCCGGTGGCTGCGTAGCTATTGCGAACTGGTGATGCGCTCCCAGACGAGGCGGCGCTGGTGGTCTTCGCCCATCTCGTGGGTCTTGGCTGTGAGGGTCAGGCGATTGCCCTGAAGCGCTACTCCGCGAACGCCATCCTGATCCCGCTCGCCGGGAGACAGAGATTGGCGGATGTGATGCGTCACGGAGGGTGTGGACTCGTCCGTGGTCCACGTGCCGAAGTACGCATAGTAGCCATCGATGGCTGCGACTTTTTCGGACTGCGGAGCCTTGAGGAACTCCTCACGCGAACTGGTGCGCGGAACCATCGGCATGGGGTCGGCGACGATCTGCACGCTCATCCACCCGCTGCGGTCGTACATCAGCAAGCCTTGCGGATGCTTGCCGTAGAACGGGTAGATGATTTCGCCCGAGGGCCGGATGGTTTCGATGCTGACGAGGCGCCATGTGCCGGGGAGCTGGTCTTTAATCGCAGGCGACTTCTGGCCGAAAGTGAACGCTGCGTTGCAGAGCAGGAGAAGGATGCAGAGACGCTGACGCAAACCGGCCTCCTTGGCAAAGCGAGGCAAGTCTAGCATGGATGAGCGGAAGGTGCTGGTGTTGCAGGGTTGGAAGAGCGAGGGTCACAACTCCAACCTAAGCGAAATTAAACTCCTCTTCTAACCATTGTTCTGGAGCATCGAAGCCAAACGCCCAATAGATGTCTCGCTGGCAACGCTTGCTTATCGCTAGAAGGTTTTCTTCTAGTTCACCCATCGAAAATCGGCGGGTGATGTTGATTTCGGATTCAACGAGTTTTGGGGGATCGCGCAGCCATGTCCGTCCACCTCTCGAGAAGAAGGCACCTGCGAGCCCATCAGCAGCAAAGCTGAACTCAATGAGTCCGAAGTAGCCAGCCTTTCGATAAAGCTGTCGACTCAACTCTAGGACTTTCATTATCAAAGATGCCGTGACCTCAGGCAAAAGCTGACGGGCCCCTAAGGAGACAGATGGAAGAACGTAATCCCACCAATAATCAAACTCATGCAGAATGAGTCCTTGCTGCTGGAATTCCGAATAAGAATATTCGCCATCGAAAAAGATGCCGCCTGCGACGCGCTGTAGCTGACCGATCGGAAGGCGGTCAAGAATTGTAGAGGTCCTAACATACGTGCCTTGGACAAGGTCAAACCAACTGCGAGTATCTAAAAGGGATACTCGCGGGAACACTGGAACGGTGAAAAGTGTCATCCCGCCTTCGCGCGGGTATACTCGCGGAGGGCTTACCATTTCGTCGCTTCGATCGCAAATGCTGCGTTCGTTCGAGCGCTTTACGGACCAATCTCCCTTTCTCTTCGATTGAGCGTTGGCGCTTGTTCACCAGCCATTCGATATCCCCCACTGTGGCCTTACGCAGAAAGCGACTCGAGATATTGTCGTTTCGGAAGTAAACGACTGTGCGATCCTCCACGGCGTGTGGAGCGTCATCGCTCTCGGCGACTCTGATCACGACAACAGCGCGGTCAGGCTTAGGCAAATCTTTATCGCTCTTGAATTCGACGACGTGTACTTCCGGCAAGACTGGTGGGTAGACAGCTTCCAATCCTTTCTGCAGGACTCGTTCACGAAGGCCAGTAGTTAGCTCAACTCCCTTTATCGGAATCACAGCAGCACCGCTGTCAGTCTCCGCTACTCCAATGAGAATCATGCCGCCGTAGGAATTTGCGAATGAGGCCAAGGTCTTCTCCAGGCTCGAAGGAAAGTTCTCCTTAAAATCCAAGGCGAAGCCCTCACGAATGCCGGTTTGTAGAAAACTCAGGATCTGCGAAAAATCAATTGATTCTATCGGAGTTCCAAACATGGCCGAAACTGCAGCATAGCACTAAGTCGATTTCGTTGAATGTGGGCCACTCGGATTCCTCCGGAGATGAGGGGCCGGAGAAGCAGATCCTTCGACTCACCACCCCCACGCTGAAGAATACGCGTGGGACCCCGTTCGCTCAGGATGACAGCTCTCATTGAGTGAGGCTGAGCGTTTGTACTTGTTGAAGGAAAAGGCGGTTCGCCCTTCGAACAGTACCATTCACTGTACCTATTGCTTGTGTTTCAATAAAGGGATGGGTGTTCGGAGGCGGGAGACGGCGCGGGGGAAGTGGATTGCGGCTACGCGCAAGGCGCGGGAGTACGCAATGGTGGCGAAGGCGCTGGCGTCTACCTCGCATCCTGTTCTGGCACAGATAGTTCCGGCGCGGTTCTGTAATCTCTCCTGCGCCTACTGCAACGAGTACGACAAGGTTTCGAAACCCGTCCCCCTCGACGAGATGTACCGCCGTATCGACCACCTGGGCCGCCTGGGCACGGCGATGATCGGGATCTCCGGCGGCGAGCCACTCACGCACCCCGACCTCGACGACGTCATCAGGCGGATGCGTAAGACCGGCGCGATTGCCGGGATGATCACGAACGGCTACCTGCTGAACGTGGAAAGAATCGAGCGGCTGAACCGGGCGGGCCTGGACCACATGCAGATAAGCATCGATAATGTCGAGCCCGACGAGGTTTCGAAGAAGAGTCTCAAGGTGCTGGACAAGAAGCTCGAGATGCTGGCCGACCACGCCGAGTTCCACGTGAATATCAACTCGGTGGTGGGCGGAGGCTTCAAGGATCCCAATGACGCGCTGGTGATCGGCAGGCGGGCGCTCGCGCTTGGCTTCGAGTCGACGATCGGGATCATCCACGACGGCGACGGGCAGCTGAAGCCGCTGGGCGAGCAAGAGTCGAAGATTTACTTTGCGATGCGCGACCGCAAGAAGACGAACTACGCGCAGTTCGATGCGTTTCAGAATGCGATTGCGAAGGGCGAGCCCAACGACTGGCGCTGCCGCGCGGGGTCGCGCTACCTGTACATCTGCGAGGACGGGCTGGTGCACTACTGCTCGCAGCAGAGGGGGTATCCGGGGGTTCCGATTGCCGAGTACACGACTGCCGACGTGAAGCGGGAGTTTCTGACGGCAAAAAGCTGCGCGCCGAATTGCACCATCGGGTGCGTGCACCGGATCAGCTACATCGACCACTGGCGGGCGCCGCAGACGAGCGAGATATCGCCCGGGGGTGGGGAGCTGGTGAAGATACAAGGGACGTAGAGGCGGGAACGAGGGGACAAGGGGACAAGGGAACGAGGGAACAAGAAAGCAGACGGGGCGATTGCCCCGTTTTTTTTGTTTTTGGGCGGAGGGGGCACCCGGCCCTGGAAAAGAGCAACTGCGGGTCCCCTTCGACTTTGCTCAGGGCAGGTTCTCGACTTCGCTCGGGATGAGGTCAGTGTTGTGGAGCTAGCGCTTCAGGAGGATTGCGCGGCGGGGAAGGTCTCCTGCAGGCGGGCGGGGTGGGAGGCGGGAAGGTTCTCGCAGAACTTCTTCAGTCCTTCGCCCTCGCGTGCGATGTAGTCGCGCGAGAGGTCTCCGTAGAAGCGGGTGACAATCGCGCTGAGGACCCCTGAGTACTCGATGGTCAGGCAGACCCGGGAGTAGTTCTTCAGGGTCTCGACCTGGTGGCGGCCGATGATTTTCACGCCGAATGCGCGCGTGGTCCAGGCGAAGATGCGGCGGCGATCGTCGAGCGACGTGACTTGCCACAGGGCAGGACGCAGGCGAGGCTGCCAGATGCGGACCCGGCTGCCCATACTGATGGGGCCGACTTCCAGACGCTGGATACGGGACACGGAAGTGGTCCACTCGGGCCAGCGTTCGACATCGAGTAGTACAGCCCAGACGAGAGACGGGGCAACGCGGATTTCGACCTCGTAACGGAAATCGGACATGAGAGGGTGGGGACCCTTGGTCTTGCGCGCTATTTATGCGCTGTTTTGACTGGAGCGGATTTGGTGTCGGCGATTGCCTGATCGATCAGTTGGTAAAGCTTGGTGCGATCGACGACTTCAACGAATGGGGCGCCCTTGCTGTTAGAGGTAGTAACCCAGATGGTGGGCGTGTGCTCGATGCCGATGCGCTGGCCGAGAGCGTAATCGGCTTTAACGGCGGCAGCGAGTTTACCCTGCGGATCGATAGCGAACGGAAGCTGGATGTTGTGATTTTTTGCGAAGTTCTCAGTGAACTGGCGGAGAACGTCGAGCGAGGTGATGGAAGGCTGGCTGGCGAATACTGCGTCGCGATAGTCATCGCCCAGCTTTTTGCTTTTGGTGTCGAACCAGCGGGAGTTGACGGCGGCCTGGAAGCTCCAGGGATGGAACGGGAGCGGGAAGTCGTGGCGGATCAAGGGAATGTTGTACTTGGCTGCGGCCTCTCGGAGGAGGGGGTTGGCGTTGGCGCAGTCAGGGCACTCCATGTCTTCAAATTCGATGATGGCGACGCGCGCGCCAGCGGGAGGCTTCAGCGCAGCGGGGTCGCGCACCGGAGTTGTCGCGGGAGCGTTGAACTGGGCGCGTGCAGCCGGTGCAATCGAGAGGGCCAGGGCGGCAGCAACGGTGGTGAGCAGCGATGCTCGGCGGGGGAATACAGCCTGGGCATGGTTACTTTGCATAGTGTCTTGGACACTCCCTTGAATTGATTGTAACGGCTAAGCAGGAGGAAAGTTGCGGGAATCGGTTTCTCAGTTTCAGAGCGCGATATGACGCTTTAGAGAACCCGCGCCCGCACATTGGTAATAGCGGCGGGTTACTACCTTCGGTGGCTGTCTGGAGGTAAATTGTTGGGCCGGCCCCGGTCGAGGTGCAAGTTGCGCATCTTCATCCATTGACGCCATTTGTGATCGGCCCAGAAGGATAGCCCGAAAACGATGAGCGCGAGGACGGCAAGGATGAACTTTATCAAGACAACACCTCAGAGATCGGAAGAGAGCGCGACCAACGTAAGTTGCAAGGGTAAGACCTTGCCCCGTTTCACACCGCCTGCTTCTGCGGGGAGGATAGCCTGCGAAGTGTCCGGCGAGCCAATCTTGCAATCCAGAAGATAAAGAGGAGCAATAGCGCTGTGTCTATGAGACCCGCAGCGAAAAGGATTGCCGCAAGGATAGGGTGGTGCTCGCGGAAATAGATGATACGATCCCCCGCTACTATCCCCGGAAAATGAAGGATGTACCACTGAAGTGCGACAGGAGCGTACTGCGCTGCGCGCGAGATGCCGTGGCCGCCAGCCGGGTAGCCGATGACCCAGAAGTTGATGACTTCGAGAGGCACGGATATCAGGAGGGCACGCCGGAGCCTGGTGGCAAGAACCCAGGGGACGAGCGGACGAGGGGGCGAGGGACGATCTCTCACATTAGAAAGACGGATGAACGGCGGTCGAGGTTGTAAAACCGAGTCTCAAAAGCGAGATGTGGGGCACGCGTCATCATGCTCGCTTTTAGTTTAGGAGCAACTGCGGGTGTTTCGGCTCTGGTCGCTTCGCGATCAGCGCTCAACATGACAGTCATTTTGTTTATCTGAGAGAGTTCCGGTGAGCGATTTGATTGGTGAGCTTGAGAATGTGGCTTTCCATAATTATTCCCACTCATCGCACGAAGAAACTGTAAACCCAGGTCTCAAAAGCGAGACCTGGGGCACCCAGTTTCTTGTGTGGTAGACGACTAGCGGCCAATGACTAGTACCTCGAAGGTGCCGGGGAGCATGGCGGGACGGGGGTGGGGGTTGTCGGCGGTGGCGGCAGGGGCGGGGCCGAAGTCCGCTGTCACGGTGTAGATGCGGTCGGTCGCCGGGTCGTAGGTCATGGTGCGGGCTCCGCGTTTGGTGGGCAGAGTCTGGACGGTTTTGTAGTCAGTGCCGGATGCATCGACGACCGACAGGACGCCTTCTCCGCAGGATGCGAAGGCTAGTTTGTCTTTCGGACTGAAGGCGGCGGCGTCGGGCCCGTCTCCGATGGTGGGTGTGGCGAGGATTTTGCCGGAGGTGGTGTCGAGAACGGCCATCTTTTTTCCATCACATACGGCGAAGAGGCGGTTGCCGGAGGCGTCGAGTGCAAGGCCCGAGGGAGACTCGCAGGCGGGCCAGGTGGCTACGATCTTATGGGAGTGGACGTCGACTTTCACGATTTCGTTCTTGTCTTCGATGTTGTTGTAGAGGCTTCCCTTCCCGTCGGAGACGGCGAACTCTGGCTTGCCGGGAACAGGGATGGTCGCAATAACCTTGCGCGAGTCTGCGTCGATGACAGAGATGTCGTTGCTGCGGCCATTGAAGGTCCACACGGATTTAGTAGCAGGCTCCCAGAGGATGGCGTCGGGATTTGTGCCTGCGGGAATCGTTGCAAGCGTGGAGAGACTGGTGCGATCGAAAACTACGACGGCATTACCTCGGCCGTCGGATATGTAACCGGTTTTGCCGTCGGGATTGAGAGCAACGCCATGAGTGCCGTGGAGTCCGCTGATGGTGCCAAGGACCTTGCCGGTGGCGGAGTCGATGGCGTCGACGTGATCGCCGCGCGTGATGTAGACGCGATGGGCAGCGGAGTCGACGAGGAGGTAGTCCCAGCCGCCAGCGTCTGTAAGCTTCCATTGGTCGAGGACTTTGTAAGGGCCTTGGGCACGCAGCGCAACTGAGCAAAGTGAGGCGAGGAGGAGAGTTGGAGCGAGGCGGCGAAGGGTGGAAAAGACGCGCATGGATGAACCTTTCGTGCAGGAAGAAGAGCAATCCTGATCAGCGAAAAGGATTGTGTCACGGTGGGATTAAGGGAATCTGAAGGGGCGGTTTTTCGTTTGCTTGGCGTCAAAAGGTATATCGGCTTCAAGATAGCGGAGGTGGATCGATGCAATAGAGCACGAACTGCGGGTCCCTCCACTACGGCGGTCTTCTGGACCGCCTCCGGTCGGGATGACAGTAGGTTGTAGTGGCACCGACTGTGTCGCGGTTCGGAAACTAAGCTAACGCACCTGGTGGAGCCAGTTGGAGAAGAGCTGCTGAGCTGCGGGCTTGCTCATGCCGGTGATGGCGAAGTGATACTTCTTGCCGGATGTGGTCTGAACTCCGTTTTCGTCGATTGCGCCGATTTCATTGAGTCCGACCTGAAGGCTGTCGCTGGAGTTCTCAGGGCAGTTGAAATTGAGTCCGCCGGCATTCAGAGTCAGCTGGCCGGAGCATCCTCCGAATCGCTTCTCGTGACGGGCTGTATAGACGACAGGGTTGAAGGGAACCCGGGCTGAGGAAGTGGCAGGAGCAGGCAACGCGTTTGAGGCTTGAGGGAGTGCGGGAGCGACAGGTGTTGCCTGACTGGGAATCTGAGGTGCAGCGCCCGGTGCAGCGACTTGCTGGTCCGGACGGGGCGTGAAGACGATAGGGGTGGAGGGCCGCGTAATCGGTGTGGCGAGCGTGTACTTGTATGGGGACGGCTTTGGCTTCGCAGTGCCCTGCTGACTCATGCCGAGAAGGGATTCGCCACGAGCAACAACGCTCTTGCCTTGCCGGTAAACGTGAGTGGGTCGAGACTCGGCGCGAATAACGAGAATGATTGGGATTGCAATAGCTAGAAGGACGACGATCGCCAAGCTGAAAAGGATGATGTGAGTGCGGGAGAAGGATAAATTTTTCACTGCATCACTGGATTTCGGTTGAGTGTCGTTAGTGCGCTTCCATGTGGACTGTTCAAGAGCGCGTTTGAGTATCTGACGCCATGAAGCTGAACCCGGGTTGTTGGCCGCAACCGACCTGTGCGGGAGCTGATGGTCGGGGAAGCTACTCATGGCGGATTCCTTTCGGGGGGCGTTGGAATCGGTTGCCGAATCGGGTTGCGTCGCGGGCAATGTTAAGGCGATCGCGGGAAGCGAGATAACAGCAGGAAGACATTATTACGCTCCGGGTGGCCGGGAGTTCAACCGGCAGTGTTCAGAATCGGACGGGACTTTCTTTCTCCGGACAGTGCGGCCTTACCTGAACCGGCGGGATTTCTTGATCTCTCAGGGGTTTGGATGCTGGTTTGGCGGAAGTGGAAATGCTAATAAAGAGAACAGGGTGTGCCGCCAAGGAAGGCCAGTCCGCGGGACTTTTTGGCGTCGGAGGGGGTCAACAATGGGAGCATTCGCTCGTGATTTGCGCTACGCGCTGCGGCAACTGAAGAAGGCACCGGGGTTTGCAATTGTGGTGGTCGTGATGCTGGCACTTGGCATTGGCGCGAACACAGCCGTTTTCAGCGTGATGAATGCCGTGCTGATGCAGTTGCTACCCGTGTCGCGGCCTCACGGGCTTTATTACGTGCGGATGGCCAATGGGGAGGGTCAGGCACCGGGCGCCGGCAACACGGGCGATTCGAATACATCCTTTTCCGAGGTGACGTTTGAAGCGTTGCGGCAGCGAACCGATGTGTTCGAGGAGCTTATCGGGTATGTCCCGCTGAGCTTCAACGGCAGCGTTGCCGTCCGCCATGGCGAACTTCCCGAAGAAGCGGAGGGAGAAGAGGTCAGCGGGAATTTCTTCTCGGGTCTGTCGGCGCGAATGGGGCTGGGGCGCGGGTTTACTTATCAGGACGAGAAGGATCATACGCAGACCGCGGTGATCAGCTATGAGTTCTGGACGCGCAGTTTTGCGCGAGACCCGAATGTGGTCGGAAAGACGATGTACGTCAAGGGAGTTCCGCTGACGATTGTCGGCGTGACGGCGCGCGGGTTCAAGGGGATCGAACCGGCTGTGTCGGCGGACTTCTGGATTCCGCTGCAGAACAGGCCGGAGTTGAATGCCTGGGGAACGCCGGCGGGAAATGACACGCTCTATGGGTCTCCGAAGTGGTGGTGCCTTCGACTGATGGCGCGGCTGCGGCAGGGAGTGACGCCGATCCAGGCGCAGCAGGCGCTCGTCGGGACGTTTGGCGGCGTGGTGAAACAGACAGTGGGCACGGTTGATGAGAAGCAGTGGAAGCCCTTGCTGGACTTTGTTCCGGCTCGAGGAATTTCCGGGTACAACTCCGATTTGCGCACACCGGTCGAGATCCTGATGGGGCTCGTGGGCCTGGTTCTGCTGATTGCGTGCACGAATGTGGTGATGATGGTGCAGGCGCGGAACACGGCGCGTGAATATGAATTCAGCTTGAGAATGGCTATCGGCGCGGGCAGGGCAAGCATCTTCAGGCAGTTGTTGTGCGAGAGCGTGCTACTGGTTGTGGTGGGGGCGTCAGCAGGATGGCTCTTTGCACTTTCCGCTACGCAAATGTTGGCCTCGTGGTCTGGCGTGGAGACGGGGCTGAGTCCGGATCGCACGGTATTGCTGTTCACGATTGGAATTTCGGCGGTGGCGGCACTGGCATTCGGACTATTCCCGCTCTGGAGTGCGTCGCGTGTGCCAGTGGCCGGCGTGCTGCGTTCAGGTTCGACAACGACTACCGCGACTCGAAGCAGGCTGAACGGTGCGCGCGTAACTTTATCCGCGCAGATTGCGGTGTGTCTTGTATTGCTGGTGAGTGCGGGACTGCTGCTACGCACGCTGCGCAATTATGCAAATGAGAATCTCGGGGTGGAGACGCAGGGGCTTCTGGTGTTTGGCGTGACGCCCCAGCGCGGGGTCGACGAGCACGCGTTCTACCGGAGGCTTCTCGATCGGATCGGGCAGATACCAAGCGTGGAGAGTGTTTCGCTTGCAGAGAATCGACCGGGGTCGGGATGGTCTGACAACAACGACCTGGTTCTCGATGGAGTTCAAAAGCAGGATGCGATTTTGCGTTCGAATAATGTGGGCCCTGACTTCTTCCGGACGATGGGAGTGCCGATGCTTGCCGGTCGAGATCTTGCGGCATCGGACACGGAGACAACACAACGTGTTGCCGTAGTGAACGAAACGTTTGTGAAGAAGTTTTTGAGTCAGACAAATCCCGTTGGACACGCGCTTGGGAGGAAGAATCCTTTCACAATCGTCGGCGTAGCGCGGGACAGCAAGTACACGAGCGTGGATGAAGAGCCAAGGCCGATGGCGTTTTATGGCGCGATGCAGTTCAAGGCAATGGGGAATCTGCACGTGGAAGTGCGCACGCGAGGCCATGCGACGGCGATGCTGCCCGCGATACGGAAAGCGGTTTCGGCGATGTATCCCGATGTGCCGCTGGAACAGCCAATGACACAGGCGGCGCAGTTTGAAAAATCTTACCGGCAGCAGCGGATGTTTGCGGCACTGGGAGGATTCTTTGGCGTGCTGGCCGCGTTGCTGGTGGCAACGGGACTTTATGGCGCGCATTCGTTCCGCGTGAGCCGGCGGAGTACGGAAATTGGAGTGCGGATGGCGCTGGGCGCAACACGCGGCCAGGTGCTGATGATGTTTCTGAAGGAGAGCCTGTGGGTGCTTGTGTTCGGGGTGGTGGCGGGGATTCCGCTGACGCTTCTGGCAATCCGTCCGCTGAAGTCGATGCTGTACCAGATGTCGCCGTTTGATGTGTCGAGCTTTGTGGTTGCGATTGTGGCGATCAGCGCCGTATCGGCGGGTGCGGCCTTGCTGCCGGCAAGGCGGGCGGCGAGTGTGGATCCGATGCGCGCGTTAAGGACGGAGTGAGGGCGGCTAGTTCTTGATGAGCGCGGGACTTCTCCCACTCATGCGCGTGATACTGCGCATGAATGGGGCACAGCGCTAATTTCGGCGTCTTTTCATTTTCGAAGGACCGGAACACAACCGGTCTGATCCACACGCCGTGGAGATGTTGCGTGAAAAAGAAAGCGACGCCGGGCGAAGGAGTAGCGCGGCGTCGCGGAATGCCTGGCGAGCTAGTTGTAGTAGCTGTTGGGGACCAGGCGGGAGTAGCTAAGGCTGGTTTGAATGGCCTTGAAGATCTGATCGAGGGAAAGGTTCGGATTTTCGGTCGAGGTGCACTGGCCTTTGTTCTGCGATGCGTCGGCGTCTGAGAAGAAGTTGCCGGGTGCCGTGGCCATTTTCTTCAGGGTCGAGCAGGGCGAGATGCCGGCAAGAGGTCCGGATTTGTCTTGCGAGCAGCCCGAACTGGCAGCACCGTAGGCGATGGTGTATACCGTGGTTCCTTGAGACGATGCGAAGTTGGCTGCGTCGATGGCCTGCTGGCACTGGTTGGTGCTGGAGGGATAGTCGACCGTCAGCTTGGGCGTGCTGGTGCCGGCTTTTTGAACCGTTCCCGTCACGCTGATTTTGGTGCTCTGGGCGTCGCCGTCACTCAGGATGATGAGAGCGTTTTCTGATTTAGGATTTGCTGCCTGGGCTGCCATGAGCGAGGACTGTGCTGCATAGATGGCGCCTGCGTAGTAGGTTCCGTCGCCGCCGGGCGCCTGAAGACCCTTGCAGCTTGAAGAGGTAGAGGCCCCTGAAGCGATTGCGAGCGATGACGAGGTGTTCAAAGCACCGTTCTGCTTGCCGGTGGAGCTCCAGTCTGAGGTGTAGTTTGTGATCTGATAGGTGGCGCTGGTGCCTGTCGGAGCAGACCATGTCGCACCGCGAACTGGAGTGTAGTAGTTGGGGATTGTGGGGTTGCTGGTGGGGCAGCTTGTGTCCCGGCTGGCCTGATTAGCCTGGACGTTGGGAAAAGTGAAGAGGCTGACCTGGTCAAATGCTTTGCCGCCGGAGCAGTCTTTGCCGGATCCGGAGGTGGTGCAGGGCGAGAGCGCTTTCAGAAGCGTTTGAACACCCTGAAGGGCGCAGTGAATTCTGGTGTTGTTGCAGTTGGCGTCGTAGTCCATCGTATTCATCGAGGCTGTGGTGTCGATGACGACTGCAACGTTGTACTGCGAGTTGGTTGCACCGCGGGCAGCAGCGGTAGAGACAGCAGTGAGGTGAACTGACTTTGCGCCCTGAACGCCAGCAAAGGCGAACGCCTTCATGAAGTACGTAGGGACCGTGACGGACTGAGCAACGCGAACGACGTTGTATCCGGTAGAAGAACTTGAGCAAAGGATGCCGAGGTTTGCAACGCTGGACGAGCAGTTGAGGTCGGTGGTGATGGTGGTGTTCGGCAAGTTGGTGTTGATGTTGGCGCCGTTGGTAGCAGAGCCATAGTTGCTGGCTGCTGCCTTTACGGAGGAAACCGTCGCCGTGGGTTGAGAGAGCTCATATCCGGCAGCTAATGCGGCTGCATCTGTCGAACCCTGCAGTTCGCGGTAGCAGACGTATGCATGTCCGAGGTCGACCGTGACGCCGGCTGCTCCAATGAAGAGGCAAATGAGGAGAGCCATCCAGGGGAGAACTTGCCCGTTCTGATCGACGATGTGTCGCGTGAAGAAAGACCGGATAGAGAGATTCATTGAATTGCCTCACTGATCTTGGTCTGCAGACTCAAGGACCCAAAGCTTTTTCCATAGACGGATACGGCAGTCGGATACGAAGCAATGATTTGGGCAGTTCGTCCGGCGGTCATGTTCGGGTTGTTGGCGCAGCTGGTGACGTTGGATCCCACGGCGACGCCGTCGATAACGTAGCTGATCTGCAGGTTGGATTTGCTCAACGTGGGCGCAGCCGCATAGATAGCGTCAGTGGCCTTCTGGCAGGGATCGGTGTCACCGCGTTCGACGGCGAGGACGCGTCCTCCGGCCGAAACGGCTTCGGCCAGCGCCAGCTTCTGGTGCAACGCCACCGAGAAGGAGAAGATGCCGGTCATGACCAGAAGGATGATGGGCATCGATACTGCGGTCTCGGCGAGCGCGCTTCCGCGGTCGTCATGAGTGAGTGTGGATCCGAAGCGATTGAATGCGACTGCGTTGAGGAAGCGCGCGACTTGAGTCTCGAGTGTCGAATTCTTAGATCTGGGGAAAGAATGCGAAGTCTTCATATTTAGCCCTCGTCCGCGATCACAGAAGCGGGAAGAATTTTGCACCGTCACTGCGTTGTGCCTGTCACCTTTTTATGACGGGGGCGAAGAAGCGGCAATACAACGCATGTTCTGCAGATCGAGCTCTTTGTAACCGCTGCAAGTCTTGTTTTGAAGCACTCGTCTGGTTACTGAGGAGGTATACGGGCGATATTGCGGGCGGTATTTTGCCGTGAAGTATGTAATTTGGATCACCTTTCGTTTTTCGAACGAGTGACGGCTCGAGAAAGAGTGTGAGGAAACGCCGCTAATGAAGCGGGTTTCAGCAATTTATTTACAGTGGCCTGCGCTGCGCGGATGGCGCTTTTGTGGTATTCGGTCGCACGAAGGGGTGTGTTTGGTTACTAATTGCGCGGGGATTGGCGTTGCTGAGGTGAAGAGATTTTGCCACCGGCCCAAATCGCCTACTTTGCTGGAAGGAAAAATGACCAACGCAACACTTCATGTTTGCGACGAGACGCGGGAAGCGCAGGTGTGCGAGAAGGTATATCCCCTTGACACGGCGCGGATGCCCTTCAATCTGCTTGTCAGGCATCTGTCCGAGATTTCGCAGGGAGGAGTGTGGCTAAAACCGTTTCGAGGCCTGATTCCGCGCATGCCGGGGTTTCCTGCGGTCGCGATTCTTCTTCTCAGTGAAAAGCTTGAAGTGCTGAAGTGTATCGCCGGACATCCGCAGAATGGCATTTCAGAAGTCAACCCAAGAGTTGCGAGTGCGCTGATCGTGCCCGCATCGACGGCCGAGTCCTCTGGTGTGCAGGCTGGAGACCGCATGAGGATCTGCGATGCACAGACTCGAGCGGAGTGGGACTGCAGAAACGATGAACCACGTCTGGGCGGATATGCTTGCCGCTGTTTCCCGCCCAAGATAGGGCACGAGGAAAAAGAGGTACGTGCGGCGTTGATCAAGGAGGCGGTCTCCGCGCTGGATGAAGCGCAAGTCGACAGAGAAATCCAAACCGAGCCTCCTAAAAAACGGGCCCTGCGTGAACGTCTATTCGGGTGGCTAAGTGGATACAGAGATGACGTTGACCGACGACGCAAGCCGCGCAGCCGCTTCCCTGAACTGGTTGCCTATTATTGGACTGGCGGAACGCCGAGGGCCTACCGGCTCGGTGATATCGGGCCGACTGGCTTTTATCTCCTTACCTCTGATCGCTGGACACTCGGCACGCGCCTGATCGTTACGTTTCAGCACACAAACGCTGACGACGAAAGCGCGGACAGCACGATCACAATGCCGGCTACGGTGATTCGCACCGCCTCGGATGGAGTGGGATTTGCATTTGTGCCCTTCGCGGCGGTAGACCCCAAGTCATGGTCGGTTGTTCCAGCCGACGACCATAGTCGGGATAGGCTGCATCGTTTTCTGCAGCGAGCGATGAGTCAAGGCGCGCGAAACGCCTCTTCAAACAGATAGTCGAGCGACTCGACGTCACATTCATGATTGCTACAGAGCGCGCCCACTGATCGTGTGGAGACGAACGGTAGCGGTCGTTCCCTTCCATGGATCGCTGGAGAGCGAAATTGTTCCGCCAGCTCTTTCGATTGCAGCTTTACAGATGGCCAGACCGAGGCCTGTTCCGCCAGTGGTACGAGCCCGAGAAGGATCGGCACGGTAGAAACGCTCGAACACATGAGGTAAATCAGCGGGGTCGATGCCTTCGCCGTGGTCCTGAATCGTGAGTTCTACGAGATTGCCCTGAACTTTCGCGTGAACTTCGACCTGCGATTCCGGGAGGCTGTGCTGAATGGCGTTGAGGAGAAGGTTGCTGAAGACGAGGCAGCAGTCTTCAGGAGAGAGAGAGATTGGGCAAGGGCCCGCTGGAAGATTGTGGACGATGATGCGGACCTGGCGAACATCTGCAGCCGTTTCGAGTTGAGCGACGGTGGAGGAGATGCAAATGTTGACATCTGCGAATTTCTGGGGCTCTGTTCGAGACTCGGGATCATTGCTTTCTAGGCGGGCGAGGGTAAGCATCCTGGCGACAAGGCTCTCGATACGTTCGGTGTCGGCGAGAGCACGCTCGTTGCCTGCCTGATATTCACCAGGCGTTCGGAGCTTCATGCCAGTGAGCTGCAGAGATGACTTGACGACGGCAACCGCTGTCTTGAGTTCGTGCGCCGAGTCGGACATGAATGTTCTCTGCTGGTGAAACGAACGCTCGAGGCGCCCGAGAACGCTTTCGATAGCGTTGGTGAGTGGGGCGAGTTCTGAGGTCTGGCGGGCGGCGGCAGGGGGATGAAAGGTCCACGAATTTGCGGATACGTTTTCAGCGAGGGTAGCGAGTTGGCGCAGGGGGCTGAGGCCGCGGTGAAGGACCCAGGCGATAAGCGGGCCTGTAATGAGAACAAGCAGGAGCATTCCCGCGGCATAGAACTCGACGGATACATAGATGGAGTGCCAGACACGCTCGGTGGAAGAACCGTAGACGATCGTTACGAAACGAAGATGACCGCCCTTGACTTCCCCCGGATCGACGATGCGAGTGCCAGCGAGGCGGAGAAGGCGGTAGCGCTGATGTGAGATTTCAGACGCGAACAAGCCATTGGTTGTGGGCACTTGAATGGCAGCACTGCCGAACCAGTTTGAAGAGCGGCCGAGGAGTTGTCCCCGACCATCCCAGACTTCATAGACGTCTTCATCCGGTACATGGAGATCGGCGAGATCGAGCATCACATTGTCGCCTACATCTTCGGCATCCTGAACCGCACCCAGGACGGAGTCGGCGCGGCCGCGGAGCATGATGTCAAAGGAGCGAAAGTGACTGTGCCGCTCATACTCCCAGGCGACCAGAATCACGACTACTGCGGAAACTATTTCGACAAGCAGCACGGCGACGATAAGACGTACAGCAATGCTGGAATGGCGCGTCATGAGGCGGGCTCGGGTGAGAGCCGATAGCCACGACCGCGCAAAGTTTCGATTACAGTGTCGGGATTGGGAACGGCAGCATCCAGTTTTCTGCGCAGGTTGGAAACGTGAGCCTCAATGACGTTGGAATGATGCTCCCAGTTGTAGTCGTACAGGTGCTCGAGGAGCTCCTGTTTACTTACGACTTTGCGCGGGTGATGGAGCAGATATTCAAGGATGTGGTATTCGGTGGGAGAGAGGTCAACGAGGACACCCCCGCGGTGGATCGTTTGCTCCAGCGAATTCAGTTCGATGTCGAGGGCTTTCAGGGTCGGGTGGGCTGCGCCCTTTCCACGCCGGATGAGGACCTTGGCACGAGCGATGAGCTCCCCAAGATCGAAGGGCTTGGCCAGGTAATCGTCCGCACCAGCGTTGAGCAACTGGACTATGGCATCTTTGCCTTCTTTGGCGGTGAGGATCAGAACCGGCGTGGAATCCTTGCGGGCGCGCATCCGGCGAAGAAGGGCGTGTCCGTCGAGTTTGGGAAGCATGAGGTCGAGGATGACGAGGTCGTAGCAGAGATGGCGGGCAGCGTCATCGCCGGCTTCGCCATCGGCGGCCCAGTCGACGGCGAATCCCGGACCGTCGCGGAGGGCGGCGGAGAGATTGTCGGCAAGCCGGACTTCGTCTTCAACAAGCAGCACGCGCATTGCGGCGATCTCCACAGCCACATTATGAATGGAACAAGATTAAATGGTGCTGAAGCGGGAGTTGCAATGGGAAGGTGTCGGAAAAGAAGCCCACTGTAGTAAAACGGTTCGCTGAGTGAGAAACGCAGACCGAAGGCGGGCTGAGCGATGATTACGCGGAGAGATATTTCAATTGCGCTGATCGCTGTTGGGTGTACGGTGGGTGGGCTTGCACTGGCGGACGAACTACCTATGCTGGGGCCGGCGGTTTTCGAGCGAGAGTCGATTGCGGTGAAGGCGACGGAGGTGGGATCGGTGCGATCGTTCTTCACGATGAAGACGGCAACGCTGGATCAGCTTGAAGTGCACGAGACGACGCTGAATCCGGGTAAGATGCCGCACGCACCGCACAAGCACCCGAATGAGGAGATGCTTGTAATCCGTCAGGGAACGCTGGAAGCGCTGGTGAAAGGCGAATGGAAGCGTGTGGGGCCTGGGTCTGTGATCTTTAACGCGTCGAACCAACTGCATGGATTGAGGAATGTGGGAAGCGAGCCGGCAATATATACGGTGATCAACTTCAAGACGGCCAAGACACCGGCGGAGTAATTGCGCAAGGAGGACGGGATGAGAGTGGGGTCGATTTCGGTGAGGGCTAGTGTTCTGGCTGGCACAGTGATTGCGCTGGGATGTTTTGTCGGCGGCGCGCAGGAGAAGCCGGGTGCACTGGGTGTTTTTGAGGCGCAGAACGATGTGGGAGCGGTGACTCCGCCAGGGACGGCGAAGTTTGATGGCGGGGTATACACGATTTCCTCGGCAGGCGCGAATATGTGGGCGCGGGAAGATGCATTCCACTTTGTGTGGAAGAAGATGTCGGGCGATGCGACGCTGACGGCGGATATCACGTTTGGCGAATCGCAAAAGCCGGACCCGCATCGGAAAGCGGTGCTGATCTTCAGACAATCGCTCGACGCCAACAGCGTGTATGTGGACGCGGCGCAGCATGGATCAGGATTGATGGGACTGCAATATCGGCGGGAGCCGGGAGCGACGACGCAAGATATTGAGTTGAGCAAGGAAGAATTGCCGCAGCGGCTGAAGCTGGTGAAACATGGAGATACATTCACGATGTATCTCAGCAATCATGGAGAGCCGCTGCACCCGGTAGGGGCATCGATCAAGCTTCATCTCCAGGAGCCGTTTTATGCGGGGATCGGAGTGTGCTCGCACAACAAGGATGTGGTGGAGACAGCGAAGTTCAGTAACGTGGAGCTTGAGACGGGCGCCGCGACAGCAGGATCGGAGAAGAAGTTCGGCTACAGTACGCTGCAGACAATCGGGATCGAGGAGAATTTCAGGCGGGCGCTGGTCGTGACGACGGGGCCCGGACGGATGGAAGCTCCGAACTGGAGCAAGGACGGCAAGACTCTGATCTTCAACCGGGACGGGAAGATCTGGAAGGTCGCGGCTGCCGGGGGAGAGCCGTCAGAAGTGAATACGGGAGTGGCGACGAAGTGCACTGGGAGCCACGGTCTGTCGCCCGATGGAAAGCTGCTTGCGATCAGCTGCAGTACGCCAGAAAAGCCGGAGACTCGCATTTATATCGTTCCTGCAGAGGGCGGAGAGCCGAAGGTTCTGACGCAAACGGCTTGGTCATACTTCCACGGATGGTCGCCAGATGGGAAGACAATCGCATTTACCAGGCCGGACCACAAAGGAGGGGGGAACATCTTTGTGATTCCGGCGGAGGGTGGAGCAGAGAATGCGCTAACAACGGGAAGCGGAATAAGCGATGATCCTGACTACTCGTCAGACGGCAAGTGGATCTACTTCAATTCGGACCGCGGCGGGTCGATGCAGATATGGAAAATGAAACCGGACGGCGGCGGGGCGGAACAGGTGACCAACGATGAGTACGGGAACTGGACGCCACATCCCTCGCCGGATGGGCAGTCGGTGTTGATTCTGAGTTATCCCAAGGGAGTCAAGGGACATCCGACGAATACGGATATTTCGTTTCGGATTCTGAACGTGGCGGATGGGAAATTGCGCACGCTGGTGGAGGTTGTGGGAGGAGCGGGCAGCGATAACACTCCAAACTGGGCGCCCGATGGAAAACACTTTGGATTTGTGAGTTTCGAGGCGGAGCCGGAATGAAGGCTCGGCCCTAAGTAAGGTGAGCTCGATTGAAACGCAAAAGGCCCTCGGAAAGATCCGAGGGCCCTAGCGTTTAGGCGACCAATTAGTTTTAATTGCGTTTCTAGACGAGAACTGCGTTGCAGGTTTCCACTCCTGCCTGGGATGCGGAAACCTGAGCTGAGATCCACTGATAGGTCTTTTCCAGCCCCTCGCGTAGCGAACGTGAGGGCTTCCAGCCGAGCTTTTCCTGGATGAGGCGATTGTCAGAGTTGCGGCCGCGAACGCCAAGCGGACCGGAGATGTGTTTGATGGCAAGTTTCTTATCGGCGATCTCCATGACCATGGAGGCGAGCTGGTTGATGGTAACCATCTCTTCGGAGCCGATGTTTACGGGGCCAGTGAAGTCGGACTGCATCAGACGCCGAACGGCTTCGATGCACTCGTCGATGTAGAGGAAGGAACGCGTCTGCATGCCATCGCCCCAGATCTCGATCTCTCCGCCGTCAGTGGCTTCGACGACTTTGCGGCACATGGCGGCAGGCGCCTTCTCTTTGCCACCGGTCCAGGTACCGTTGGGCCCGAAGATGTTATGGAAGCGCGCTATGCGCACCTGAGCGCCGTAGTTACGCATGTAAGCCAAGTAAAGGCGCTCGCTAAAGAGCTTCTCCCATCCGTACTCGCTGTCGGGTGCGGCGGGATAAGCGGAATCTTCAGTGCACTTGGGGTTTAGGGGATCGAGCTGGTTGTACTCGGGATACATGCAGGCGGACGAAGAGTAGAAGAACTTCTTGACGCCCGCTTTAAGTCCGTAATGGAGAGTATTGAGATTGATGGTGGCGGAATTGTGCATCACATCGGCATCATGCTCGCCGGTGAAGATGTAGCCGGCGCCGCCCATGTCGGCTGCGAACTGATAGACCTCGTCTATGCCTTCCACCACTTGCTCAACGACGCGCTGATCTCTGAGGTCGCCGAGGATGAACTCGTCGGCGGGAGGACGGCAGAAGTCGTGCTCTTTGATGTCGACGGCGCGAACCCAGAAACCTTCAGATTTGAGTCGCCTGACCATGTGGCCTCCGATAAAACCGCCTGCGCCATTTACGAGAATTCTCTGCATGTTCTCTCCTTGCTATTTGATTTCTGCATACGTCGACCGCCCTTTTGGAGCGGAGTTAAGGTTTTGGGTATCTGCAGGGTTCGCAACGTCAGTGCGAGACACCTTCGCGACGGACCACCTTCATGGCGGTCATGCCAATGATCTTGAAGTCGAACGCCAATGAGCGCTTTTCCATATACTCACGGTCTAGCTTGACCTTGGCGGCGATTGCCAGATCGTCGCGGCCATTTACCTGAGCCCATCCGGTCAAACCGGGAACCAATTCTTGAACACCGTATTCAGTACGGAGCGCAACAAGGTCATCCTGATTAAAGAGTGCCGGGCGTGGACCCACGAAGCTGAGACGTCCGACGAGGATGCTGTAGAGCTGGGGAAGTTCGTCGAGGCTCGTGCTCCTTAGAAAGCTGCCAACAGGCGTAAGGAATCGCTTCGGGTCAGAGAGGAGATGCGTCGCGAGCTGAGGCGTATCGACGAGCATGGTTCGGAACTTAGGCATGCTGAACACTTCGTTGTTTCGGCCGATGCGGGTGGACCAGTGGAGCGCAGGTCCTTTGGAGCTGAGCTTGACAGCCAGAGCAACGACGAGAAGGAGCGGGGCCGAAACGACGAGACCGACCGAAGCGAGAATGATATCCAGAATGCGTTTGGTGAAGTTCATGGCCCGAAGTTCAAAGTTACTGACAAGACGCGTAAACTTGAAGCAAGAGAATTATGAGATGAGTTCAGTGCTGGTGGATCCTGAGTCGAAGATTCTGTCGCTCAACCAAATGATGGAACGAGTCGCCACATGGAAAACTATGCGGGAAACCGTTGTGTTTACCAATGGCTGTTTCGACATCCTGCATGTGGGGCATGTGACGCTCCTGGACGATGCGCGCCGCGAGGGCAGCCGGCTGATTGTCGGAATTAACAGCGATGATTCCGTGAGGCGACTTAAGGGCCCTTCGCGACCGGTGGTGGATGAGCGCTCGCGTGCGCGGGTGCTGGCTGCGCTGGAGGCGGTCGACGCAGTAGTGGTGTTCGATGAGCCTACCCCCCTGGAGCTCATGCTGGCTCTTCGGCCAGATGTGATTGTGAAAGGCGGCGACTACGAGGCGGACTCGATTGTCGGAGCGGCCGAGGTGCGGTCGTGGGGCGGCCGGGTAAAGATCGTGTCGTTTGTGCCTGGGTTCAGCACGACAGAGATCATTGCGCGTGCGGCTGTCCCGGAGAAATTTTGATTCTCAAGTTGACGTTGGGATGATGCGCCCATTATCCCGCGTCATTGCTCTTTTGTTCTTGCGCGGTCTGCAGAATCGCTTCGATACGGTGGGCGTCGTTCTGATAAAAAACAGAGCGGTCGTCGATGACATAGTCGTAGCGCGGTTTGCCCATCCGTAGTTCGTGATAGCGAACTCCCCAGCGCTTGAGTTGGTGCTCTGTGTATTCGCGACCGAGCATTTCGGCTTTTGCAGGATCGTTGCCTGCGCGGCCCATAAAGCGACTAGTGTGGAGGACAATTCTGCAACCCCGACCATGGAGACGATTGAGCAGATCGATCATGGGCGGGTTCGGTTGGGCGTCATCATAGTGCCCGTCAACCTGAGTGCAGAGGACGCCGTCGATGTCGAAGCAGATGGTCATCTAGGACAACCATGCCTGGAAGTCGCTGAGGAAGCCCTGGACAGATTTGTCAGTGCCGGGGTGCGAGGACATCTGCTGAAGAACCTTGGCACCGGCAGTGACGATATGAGCGCCGGCGAGGTGGGCCTCGAGAATGTCGGATTGCATGCGGATACTTCCGACAATTATTTCGGCTTTATGGGCGCGAAGGTCGAGGAGATTGCGGGTATTCTCGATCACTCGAACGGGATCCCCGCCGAGGTCCTTGAGGCGGCAGTGGAAGATGGAAACGTAAGTTGCGCCGCTCTCGGCTGCGAGAACGCACTGCTCTTCCGTGAAGATGCAGGTGCAGTTCACCTTGATGCCAAGTTTCGAGAGCGCATACACGACCTTGAGCTCGTCCCAGCCGACGGGTACCTTGATGTTGAGACCCGGGTAGCCGATTTTCTGCATGATGTCCTGAGCCTGGGAGATCATCTCGTCGGGCTTCGTTGCAAAAACTTCCACACTGAGAGGCAGATTGCGGCCATCGGCCTGAATGAGCGCGACGATCTTCTTGATGTGCTCGTAGAAGTTCGACTTCGGCTCTTTGGCGAGCAGCGAGGGATTGGTTGTGATTCCTGAAATGTGGCCGCGAATCAGGGCGTTCTCGACATCCTGCAAGTTGGCGGAATCAAGGAAGAGCTTCATAAAGGCGTTCTCCAGTTTTAGAGATTAGATTTGTATGGCTGAGTCGATATGGCGATAGGTCTGTCCATCTTCGACGAGGTAGGAATCGGAATCGGAATCACGGGTCGAGACCTCGAGGATGACGCTGTCTTCCAGTCCCTCGCGAAGATGCATAACGCCGGGGCGAATGTCGTAGCCCTGACCCGGACCGAGGACGATGCTGTGATTCTCGGCACGGCCGATTCGCAGTCCGAGGCGGATCAGACCCGAATGAATGTAGTAGCTCTCTTTTTTTTGAACGTGAAATTCGAGGCTGCCAGAACCACCCTTCTGAATGAAGAGCCGCTTGGCTGCGATGTCGCCGGTTGAGATGGTCTCGATACGTCCCCAATATTTATTCCGGACGTCAGTGGTCGTCAGGCCGGTTGATTCGAGGTCGTGGGGATTGATGCCGGAGACGGCCAAGCGGGCGGCGGACTGGGTTTCGACGAGGTGCTGCTCAAAGCCATTGGGGATGCGTGGTCCGAACAGGTAAAGCACGGCTGGGGTCGTGGATGAGAACGAGTGAACGAAAAAGCGCGGAAGCGACAGGACCCCGCCGCGTGCAAGCTTGCCAATCTCTATCGATCCATCGGTGTTGATAGAGCGAATGATGAGTTCACCTGTTTCCACGAAGGCGTGCAAATCAGTCACGCAAAAATGGAGCGGTTGAGCGGAGTGGGCTGCTATGTCGATGCGATACATCGCATAGTCGGGCATCTCCGTGAGCGAAGACATCGCACCCCATGGGGTGGTCAGCGGCGACGGCTGGTTGATTCTGCGAACATCTTCTAAGGTGAGTCCGTAGGGCATGGCTAAACTTCCTTCAGCCTTTGCAGTAAGTCTGATCTCTTTGGCGGAGTTGTGCCGTGGATTTCCACGGAGAGCCCTGCCCAGCAGCTCGCAACCTGGAGTGCCATGTCGGGCTCTTCGAGAGCCGCCAGGCTGAAGGCGGAGAGAAATGCGTCGCCCGCTCCGGTGGTGTCTTCAACACGCGCTTTGATCGCGGGCACTGCCGACACCTGCAGTCCATTCTGGAAAATGGAGCCCTCTGCGCCGAGCTTGACAATAATGCGCTGTGTGTCGAGAAGGTCGTTGAGTCGCGCGAAGGCTCCCGGCTCAGTTCGAGGCTGGAACGATGGATCGATGCATCGCGCCTCTTTGAGATTGAGGCAGATGATGCATCCGCCGGAGTAGACCTTGTGGTTGCTGGCGTTCTGAGAGACCTGGGAGTCGACATAGACCGGTTTTTTGGCCGCATGGAGAAGAGGCAGCAGAGCGTTGAGCAGTTGGTTTGAGAGAAGGCCATGCCGGTAGTCGGAGATGATGACCTTGTCGATGTCTGGAAGAGCTTCTCCAACTTGAGTGATGACGCTATCGGCAACGGCGGATGGGATGTCTCGATCGTCTCGCTGATCGAGTTGAAAGAGCTTGTAACCGTCGACCCAGAAGCGATGCTTGACGGTGGTAGGGCGGTCGGGGTCTTCAACGGCTTTGAGTGTAAGGCGGGGCGCGGAGAAGCTCCGGATGTAGGCAGCCTCTTCGTCTCCGCCCATCAGCGTGACGAACTGGACTGAGGCGCCGAGTTCCAAGAGATTGCGGCATACGAGCGCAGCACCGCCGAGAGAATGAGTAAGCTCTTTCTTGCGGGCAACGATCGTCGGCGTTTCCGCGGAGAGGCCCATGGCTGTGCCGTAGGTGTAGATGTCCACAATCGAGTCGCCTATAAGGAGGACTCGGGTGGATGCGAAGAGATCGATTGCTTCTTTGGGATTCACGGAAATATAGGCCTTGTTTGAATGGAGGCGGTGTTGGCGCTGCTCAGCTTTCTGCGTGAGCTGGCTCTCCGTCGCGAATGTGCTGGATGATCTGGTGGGATGAGTAGCCCTTGATGATCGGGAAGATTTTTACTTCGATCTCGGGTGGGATGTTGTCCTGTTGCCGGACCTGCTCGGCGATCCACTCACCGCCTTTGACGACGATAGAAGGATTCAGCATGGATATCAGGCTAGTCGGTTTAAGTTCGTCGTAGATGATGACCTCGTCGACGAAGCGCAGGGCTTGAAGAACCGCTTTGCGATCCTGCTGAGAATTGACAGGCCTGCCGTCGCCCTTGAGAGCGTGCGCAGATGCATCGGAGTTGATGCCGACGACGAGACGATCGCCGAGATTTCGCGACCACTTGAGAAGATCGAGATGGCCCTGGTGGAGAATGTCGAAGACGCCGTTTGCGAACACGAGTTTCCCGCGGGGGTCGGGGGCGATGCGCTCTACGCGACGAACGTGGCGATGCTCTCCAAATCTCTCTTCCAGCCACTTGTGGCTGATTTCGGTGTTTTCACGATCGCTGAGGATCCATGCGCCGAGACAGAGGACGTTGGCGTCATTGTGTTCGCGGCATTTCACTGCGCTCTCGTAGTTGTGCACGACGGCGGCGCGGACTTTGGGAAGCTTGTTGGCCGAGATGCTCATGCCGATACCGGTGCCGCAGATGAGAATGCCGCGGTCACAATCGCCATTTTGAATGAGATTCCCAACAAGTTTTGCGTAGTCGATGTAGTCGACGGAGAAGTCCGAGGTAAATGGACCTAGATCGAGTGTGCGGAAACCAGCCTCGGAAAGAGAAGCTTTGATCTTGGTCTTGAGCTGAACTCCGTTGTGATCGGAAGCAAGCGAAACGATGATGTCGCTCATGGGCGAACTCTCTTTTCGGACATTACGGATGATTCTTGTAGCGCAAGGGGTCGGGTGCCGGAGGTTTTGTCCAGCGACAGCAAATATTCCACCTCGAGGCGGAGGCCTTCGACTAATGGAGTCCCCGGCTGGAATTGAAACACGGAGTTGAACCTAGATGCGTCGTAGACGTCATCGCGGATGAACTTCGCAAGCTTGCCGCTCAAATCTGCGGGATCACCCAATATGCGACTGCAGGCGGCGGCGGCTGTAATAACCGGCAGCGGAATGGTGAGGCGAGGAACCGGGCGTCTGAGGGAATCGCAGATTGCAGAGACAATTTCTCGCATATTGGCGGGTGATGAGGAAACGTTGAAGGTGCGTACGCCCGGCGAGGGACAGTTTAGTGCTCTGACGCAGGCGAGGGCTGCATCGGTTTTATATATCAGGCTCTTCCGATTGAGGCCACGACCCGGCCAGACGAATCGACCGCGCTGCAGGGAACGAATGAGTCTGGCAACATTTCCACGGTCGCCTTCGCCGTAGATTGTTGCGAATCGCAAGATAGACAGGGAGCATGCGCTCGCGGATGTCTGAAGTATGGCTTGACGCTCGCCTTTCCATTTGCTGACCGCGTATGGGCTTGTGGGATGGCACGGTCGATCCTCGTTGCAGGAATCTCCGGCATACGATCCATAGACTGAGACGGAGCTCACGAGAACCATGTTTCGAACACCTGTCTCCGCGGCTGCTTTAGCTACGCAGGCAGTTCCCTGCTCGTTGACTTCATCGAAACAAGCGGCATCCTTTGCGGCGCGGCCGAAGAGATGGGCTAGTCCAGCGGCGTGCACGATGGCCGAAACGCCTTCGCAAGCATTGCGCAGCGAGTCGTAATTTTTCAGGTCGCCGATCACGGCTTCTACATCGTCCGGATGACTGCCATGATTACGGTCGAACGCTCTAACAGACCATCCATGATTGCGGGCGGCAGCGACAATCTCGGAGCCGAGGAAACCGGACGCACCGGTTATCAGGATTTTTCTGGTCGGACTCTGAGTCATGAAAGGCTGGCTACGATTGCGTGATAGGACTGCAGGACGTGGGCGAGGGTGTATTTTGATTCGGCGGCAAGGCGAGCGCGCTGCCCCATAGTGCGAAGCTCATCGGGACAGGCGCGAGCTTTCTTCAAGACTTGAACGATCAGATCGGGGTGACCAGGCGGGATGACCCATCCGATGGCTTCTTCACGAACCACTTGCGCCAGTTCCGAGTTCTCGTCGCATACGGCGATGATCGGCTTGCCGGCGGCGAAGACGTTGTACATCCGGCTGGGGACGGAGATCCCCGACATTCCTTGCGAGAAGGAAATGATGGCGACATCGCACGCATTCAGGCCGTCGCAGAAATCGTTCCATGGCAAGGGATCCAAGATCGAAAGATTGTCGAGTTGTCTGTCAGATTTCTGGCTTAGGGCCCACTTCTTCTTTGCGCCCCATCCAATAATAAGAAACCGAAAGTAAGGCTCATTTTTGAGCAACTCGGCGGCCGCAGTGATGTCCTCGATTCCGTGCGTGCGACCGATGTTGCCGCAGTACTGAGCAACGAATTGATTGGTGATGTTGAGCTTCGGCAGAAGTCGATTTGAGGCTGCAGGCTGGGGGAGAATCGTGCGAACATCGCCCCAGTTTGTGGCTACTATGACTCTATCCTTACCACTGTCAATCTTGCTGCGGACCAGTGCCTGGACATCGCGACCCAGCACGATGATCAGAGAAGAATTGCGATAGAGCCACCGGCAAGCGCGGTCCATCATTCTTGCGACAAGGGAGGTTTCCTTGAGGAGTCCGACTCGGGTTAAGACGTCGGGATAGACATCCTCCACTCTCAATGCGAATCGAGCGCCTTTGATTCGGCAGGCAAGCACCATCAGGTACGGCAGCAGGGGAGGCGGATTGCTGACGGACAACACGGTGTCTCCCCGATGGAAACAGATGAGCCCGCGAAGAAACATGGATAGCGAGGCGAAGAACAAGTTGATGATTTTGAAGAGGAGCTTGTTCTTATCGAGGGTTGTCGTCCAGCAGCGGTGAATGTCGACGCCATTGTGAATCTCATGGGCGGGTGCTCGGAGGCCGCGGGATAGATAGCTTGGCTGGCAACACAAGACGGAAACATCGAATGTGTCGGCAATTCCCTCTGCAATATTGGTGAGGAAATATCCGGTGGAGGTCAGCTCAGGGTAGTAAAGCTCTGAGACGAACCAAACGCGTTGGCGATGCAATTTCGTGTTCACAGAAGTCTTGAATGAGTCAGTTGAGCATTGAAGAGAAGAGGGATTCGACGACCTGCTGAGGAGGCGGCCAAAACGCAAAGACGGTGTCTGAAAGCCGGGGTGCGTGGTAGCCACGCGGCGAGTCTCCCGGCTGTACGGCGATCACTTCCGGGGGCAGCCACTCTGCAATTGCGGCACGGTTGCTGAGAACTATGGTTCGGCAGCGGAGCAGCGCTCCGAGATGCATGGGTCCGGAATCGTTGGCGATGAGATGAGTACACGAGAGAAGTTCGCCGACGAGGTCGCCGTCAATGAGGCGTGAAACGTCGCTTTCCAACAGACCGGGTGGGAGCGGATCGCCAGGCGCCGCGATTACTTGCACGTCGCTCGATTTCTGCAAGATTTGCACCAACTCGGCTGCGTGAGGGTACTGTTTGGATTTCCATTGAGCCCCGATGTGGATTGCAACTCGCGCGCGGCGCGAACAGCGCTTCCGGTGGTAGAAAGTTACGATTCGGTCCCAATCGATCTCTGCGAGATCGGCCCAGGCTCTGTATCGATTGCGCACTGGCAGCCAGGATCGCGTGAACGGAAGATCAATCCAGGAAGATCTTTTGGCAAGGAAGGGTATCCACCCGTTCATTTTGATTCGTGAGGCGGGGAAGAGAGATCTCGCTGCGCGGTAGTCGCGTATATCGCCACGGATGCTGAGGACTGCTGCTTTACCGTCGATTTGCTGAGGTTTGAATTGCTGATGACCGATGATCTTTTTGCGCGTCACGTATCCGAGGTCTACCGGAATCAATTCCGGGGATTGCTGTCCCTGCGCAGCACAGCGAAGAATTGAGTGCCACCGGGTATTGCAGGCCAGGGCGATGCGGTCTGGATCCTGGATTGCGGTGGCGAAGGCGATGATTGTGTCGCCTAGGTTCCAGGGTTCGAAGAGGATTGCAGAGTGATTCGTCAAGTGAGTGTTCTAGGAGACTAGAGTATGTGCGCTTGCTTTTGAAAAGGAGCGATTCGCAACCCTTGGCAGAGCGACTGATTGAATAAGGACGATCTGCGAAATGAGCCAAGAAAGGAATATCAGCAGCGGCGCGTTCGGGAATAGCTCGATGTAATAAAGCAGACCTACTTGAGCAAATAAAGCCAGAGACTGAACGTCTTTGTTCCGGAGGAACAACTCGTAGGCACCTTTTGCAATGAAGCCGGCGAACAGCCCGTACACAATCACTCCAGGAATTCCCCAGTCGGCGTATCCCACTATCCACTGCATTAAGCCTGGCGTCGCACCTTCAGATTCAGCCACACCGGGATAGAGCAGTTCCGTCGCGGCCATAGAGCCGTAAGAGAACGGCTTAGCGGCGTAAACCGCACGAGGGACGTAGTACCAAAGCGTTGAAATGGTCAGCGTCCCATAGCGGAAACCGAATTCATGGAACCGGTCTACAAACGCCGCCGAATTCGAGAAGTAGTCAAAGTAAATCAGTGTGTTGATTAGCCCGGCAGCTGTACCTTGGAAAATCTGAATTGCCAGGCCGAGAACCAATACACATGACCCACATACCAACACTGACTTATTCGATATGGGCTTGATACGCGTATGTATGTAGAAGAGCGCCAGTACGAAATAGCTAAGAACAAATGCTTTCGAGCCGAGGAAGAGAGCCGCTGCCGCAAACGGTATTGTTGACTTCAAGACAGACCGAACCGTTAGTGCGCGTCTATATAAATGACACAAGAACGTCAGGGCCAATGTCGCCTGGCACATCGCCCATATGACTCCAACCGACGAGCGATGGAATTGGTAGGCCTCCCGGCTGTTTGTGATCCAAAGCAATCCGGCTCGACTCGCGACCATCAATGCTCCGTATAAGACCAAAAATTGGGCTACTAAAGCCATCTCCGAGGTGCGAGTGCCGCCTCCGCGAAGCTGGATGGGGCGAACAAATCGAAGAATCCACGCAAAAATCGATGTGAACGGAGAATTGCTCACTAAGAACGCGATACCTATGGAAGTGAAGTACAGGATGTTGAGTGCACAGCTTAGGTTGATCGCGCTGGACGATATGGATCCGAAAAGGTTCAGCTGGGAGTAGATAAGTGGAACAGCCACCCCTGCCATCAAGAAGAAGCCGGAGTAGAAGGCCACCGGGTTCAAAAAAGTTCCGTACTTCCTGGACACAAGCAAGACGAAAGTTATGACTACGGTTGCGGTAAAGAGGAACCACATCTGAGTTCAGGACCGGAATGGTTGTGAAAGAACAGGGTTCGAATGATCTGGCGGTGTGAGAGCTTCTAATGCGACCCAATTCTGGGCTGAATGGACATGTCTTGAGTAGGCGCACGACATAAAGACTGCGAGGAAGATTGTGGCGGTGAGTTGGCCGAGGGCGGCGCCGGTAGGGCCGACGCGGGGCATGAGGGCGAGGTCGGTGGTGAGGAGGAGTACGAGGGCGATGCAGATTCCGATGAGGTAGGTCCCGCTGCGATGGAGGCTGGGAAGGAAGCTCAGGAATGGGTTACAGATGGACATGGCGAGGAACAGGATGGCGAAGAGCGGGGATATTTGACGGACGATGTTGAGCTGGCGGTGGCCGAGGAGTTCGCAGACGGCGGGGGCGGCGAGCCAGAAGGCTGCGCATCCGAGCAGTCCGATAGCCACGCTGGTAAGAAGGAATTTGCGGAAGAGGCGGGAGAGAGACGCGGGATCATTCGCGACGGCAATGAGTGCGGGCATGTAGGTGTTGAGCAGACATGCGAGCACAGCGGTGCCGAAGAGATAAAGTCGGCTGACCATGGCGTATTGGCCCACAGCTTCAGTGGATGTGTAGCGGGCGAGGAGGACTACGTCCATTCCTTGAAGGATGAAGAGCAGGAGCTGACCTGAGCCTGCTTTTGCACCCTGGCGGACGATGTAAGCGGTGGAGAGATGCACGGAGGCGGGAGAGATTCTCTGTTCAGCTCTGCGGCGGAGGATGCGCATGAGCTGGATGCGGCCGATGGTGATGCCGGCGGCGTTGAGAAGAGGGACGAGCCATACACCGCGGGCGACAAAGCCTTTACAAAGGAGGAGCGAGACAAGAAAGAGTCCAAGGCCAGAGGCTCGGGTTCGGGCGAGGGGTCCGGGAGCGTCGAGCGCGACGGCCATGAACGTGAGGTCAAGGGCACGAGCAAAGACCATGGCGAATCCGGCGAGGATGACCCAGGCGACATCATGCTGGCCGAGACGCCAATACGCAACGGAGAGGATGGCGGTGATGGGAGTGCAGACGAGGAGGGCCACCGCTATGCGGATTCTTTGGGCGCGGAGTGCGATGAGGCTGGGATTGCCGCCGGCGTCGCTGATGAGGCGCGGACCGATGAGGTCGATGCCGAGCGCGGTGACCATCATCAGGACCTGATAGATGCTGGTGGCAATGCTCAGGTATCCATATTGACGATCGGAGAGGACGCGAATGAGCCAGCCATAGATGGCGAATCCCAGCAGGTAGTTGAGGCCGTCCGCAGTGAGGTAGCCAAAGAAGCGGGTCCACATAGAGCTGACGGGAGCGACGCTGGATTGGTGAAGGGTTATGGATTCCTGCATCGGGACTTCGCGAGGGGTTGGGCTGGTAGAGGAGCTCATTTTATGTACGCGAGCGGATGCCCATTGCGGAGCGGAGATCGTGGAGCATAAGGGCGGATTCCGGATCGGATCGCATGACATCAAGCCAACGATCGAGGAGAGCGAGGATGCATCCTGCGAGAGCGCCTGCGATCAGGGAGCCAAGAAGGATAAGCAGACGTTGCGGAGACGACCGGCGATCGGGGGAGATTGCGGGCTCGACTACCTGAATGACTACGGCGTCTTTGGCTTCGTCGAGGCGTGCAGCGTCGTACTGCTTGAGGAGCATGTCGTACAGGGCCTGCTGATAACGGAGTTCATGGTCGGCGCGCAGGTATTCGAGTCCTGCACTGGGAACGTCCTGCAGGCCCAGATTGACGGAATCGTGCAATGGGCTGGATCTCTGGAGCCGTGCGGCTTCGCCTTGGAGCGCTGCGAGTTCGCGTTCGGCAAGCGCGAGGTCCGGGTTGCGTTCGGTGGAGTAGGAGCGCAGTGCCTGCACTTCGACCTGTTTTGCGGAGATGCGGGCGCGAATGGCGGCAAGGCTCTCGATCATGACTTTGGCCTGGGAATCGAGTTGGACAAGGCCCTTCTCTATCTGCACGGTTTGGAAATGCTGCTGGGCGTTTACGAGTGCATCCCTGGATTGCCTGAGCTGGTCCTCATAGAAGAGGCGGCGCTGCGAAGCTTCCGTGATGGCGATTTTTTTGGTCAGGCCGCGGAGTTCTTCGGTGTATGCATTGGCCATTGCGGCGGCTCGGGCCTTGTCGCGGTCCGTAACGGAGATTGCGATGAGGCCGTTTTTCTCCGAGGAGATGCTGGACCTTTTGCCGAGCTTTTTGCGAGCAGCGGTCATGTCGCGTGAGTTGTAGAGCTTCAAGAGATCGAAGTGCTGAATGACGGCGTCTGCGATGGGCCGGGAATTCAATAGCCCGACATAGAGGTCGTTGGGATTTTTGAGACCGAGACCACCGCTTGCTATCGCTGCTAGGGCGCCAGGGGAGGAAGCTACCATCTGGCCCATCAGCAATGTGGCGGAGGATTGCGTCTGCTGTGGCGGCATGATCTTTGCGGTAGCTGTGTATCGAACGGGAAGGGCAAATGCGAGCACCAAGCCTAGCGCGAGCGACGCTGCGGCGACTCGCGCGATGAGGATCTTCCGCAGTGCCAGTTGCGTGAGGACATCGAGGAGCGTGACTTCACGGTCGGCGAGAGTGCCGCTGGGAG